>Ga0163144_10001016_pt1 | contig 66480 bp, 67 predicted proteins | sample OliLak19BULKMAT1_FD_123175 | JGI IMG/M metagenome (GOLD analysis project Ga0163144, IMG submission 123175) | Freshwater microbial mat bacterial communities from Lake Vanda, McMurdo Dry Valleys, Antarctica - Oligotrophic Lake LV.19.BULKMAT1 | ecosystem: Environmental > Aquatic > Freshwater >...
GATCCCTTCCATGAATCTCCATCTCTCTAATTTCAATCATGAAATCAGAGAACCAGAAGACCCGTTAAGGGGACATTTTCGCCAGGAAATAACTAGGGGACAAAATCGCGGGGAAAAAACATTTCTCCATTTAATTTATCCCCGACCCGAAGACTAAAGAGATGAGGACAATATTAACGCTCGTTGCGCTCGCACTTGCCGCCTCGGCGGTCGCAGCGCCCTCATCGTGGAATCCCCCCGCCCCGGCGAGACTCGTTCTCATCGCCGACATTCACGGTGACTTCGACGCTCTCCTTACGATTTTGAAAAGTCGTGATCTCATCGACGACAACGGTCGCTGGAAGGGCGGCCGCACTCACCTCCAATTTTTGGGTGACTTGAACGATCGCGGACCGGACACTCGCCTTATCCTGGATTATCTCGCGGATCTGCGGAAACGCGCGGCGTCGGCGGGCGGCGTGGTGAATGCGCTGGTCGGCAATCACGAAGCGATGGTTGCCGAAGGGATGATCAGTTACGTGAGCGAAGGAGAAGCTCAGGCCTTTTCAACTTTCGCTGAAACCACTGAAACGACCAATCCCCTCGTCTGGAAAAATCGTCTGGCCACTCAAGCTGAGAATTATCGCGCGCACGCGGATTACCTCATGACGAAATATGGTGATCCTACCCCGCCCTTTTCCGCCGCGCGCTATTTGGGAATCAATCGTGCTTACTTCGGAAACTCGCCCTACGTGTCCGAACTCCTATCCCGTGCGTCGGTCCGCGTGATCGGAGAAACCTTGGTCGTGCACGCGGGAGTCGGCGAGTGGCTCATCGATCATAGCCCGGAAGAACTCAATAAAATGGTTCACGACTGGATCGCCTACTACACGGGCGGGGGGCCGAAACCGAGCCTGGCGTCACGCTGGATCATCGAAGATGTCGAGGCGGGGGGATCGGCAGGGCCGCTCTGGGATCGTGCCACGAACGACGGTAGAGTGAGCCAGGGGTTGATCGATCGCATCCTGAAAAAGTACGGCGCTAAACGCATCGTTGTGGGCCATAGCGTACAGAAAAACTTCGAAGTTCGAGAAGCCTACATGAACAAGGTCTATTTTCTCGATACCGGCAACAGCACCGCTTACGGTGGGAAATTATCGTCGATCGAGATCACCGGCGAGCGGGTTCATTCTCAAGTATTGGATCGCCCCCCGAGCACGAACGGACTGAGAGAGCGGGTCATCCAGCACGTCAACCACCCGCCTTCGATTGAACCGTTCGCCCCGCCACCGGATCTTATCGCGAAAAACGAACCGGGTCTGACTCCCCTGCAGAAATGCGAGCCGAGCGCCTTCAGAAAATTGATACGAAATCTGACCGGCGACTGAATCAGCAGACGCTGCGAATCACGTAGTGACGAGCCTGGCCTCCGGCTTCGACCTGAATCGATTCGCCCGCTTTATGCCCGACCAATGCTTCGCCAAGCGGAGACTGTGCGGTCAACACTTGCACGGGTTTTCCATCGACTCTCAAAACCAAGCCTCCGCCGGCGGGCGCGATGAAATAAAAAGCTGTCGTCGATCCGGTCTCCAGCTCAACCAGTGAACTCGGGACGATTGGGTCTTTCGCCGGATATTCGCGCTTTGGCATAAACCGATAAACATCGAGCAGGCGATCGATTTCACGTCCCCGCTCCGCATCCGCCTGCTTCCGCTCTTCTCGGAAATAGGCCTCAATCTCAGCAATAATTTGGCTCTTCATAAGTCACTCCTGACACAGATCGTGTATTTAACGTAACCCTAAACTCAGGGCTGCGCGCCGAGCCGGCCGATTCCGTATTTCCAAGCGTCGTAAACCCCGTCACGAAGCAGAAAGCGCGATCGCACAAGCCAACCCTTGCCGCGACCACGCTCGGGAAATAAATTCCGGGAACGCGCGAGCGGCGACAGGAGCCCCCGTTTAACCCAGCCCAAGCGTTGACCGGCTTGGCGAAGAATCTCTTCCGGAATCCGCGTTCCCCATTCTCGACCGAGCAGACTGAAAACCACGAAGCCGGCGGAGAGCGCCCGCTCATGGGCCAATCTCCAAATCACCTGATCCCAATCGATACAGCCGCGGCCCGATTCGGTTTCGATCAGCCAGTGGATATCGTTCATCCAGACCGGGGACTCGATGGCATGTTGAACGGCCGCGTGGCGGATCAGGTATACGAGATTGTCATCCGGTCGCAAGGACCGGGCGCTTCGCGGGAGGCCGGGCACCGCGCCTTCGATCGTGCGCTCCCAGATTCTTTGAGTGTGAGCGTCGTCATCTCCCGCGAGAAGCTGCCGGTGAATCTCGACCGTCGGACACTGATAAACGCCGCCTCGATCGCGCGCGAGTTCGATTCTGAATCGTCCTTCGGGAAAGGGGCCCACCGCGCGGTAGCCTGCCTTTCCCAGGACCGTAAGGGCTTCGGTAAACAGATCCGGCCGCACGAAAAGGTCCACGTCCGCCATCGGGCGCAAAGCGCGTTCGGGATAGTAGCGGCGGGCGAGGTCTGCCCCTTTGAGAACCGCGACCGGAACTTGGGATGATATCAGCTGGAACAAAGCTTCATCCAATTCCTGATCCAAGACGGCGAGCAGCATACGCTCGCGCGTGATTCGTTCATTCAACCGCAATAAAGAACCTTCCTCGATCCGGTCCGCCCAGGTCTGCTTAAGCACGGCTGAACAGAAAGGCGCCACCGCGTGAATGGTTTCGGCGAAAGCCAGGCATTCGGTCCAAAACCGCGCGCTCAAAAGCGCGACGTCTTCGCCCTGGTTGCTGAACGACTCCCGAGGTGCTTCCAAACCGGCGGACGTCGAGATCACCGAACGTACGACGAATTCCGCCACATTCCATCGCGGGTCAAGATTCAAGATCATGACAACACTCGACGAAGTCGACCCAGGCACTCAACCCCCGCGCGCGACACCGGCGAAAAAAAGCGGCCCGATAGGCGTAGCGCGGAAAAGAAGGCGATTCCGCGGTCAAGGGCGCCCGGCTGCCAGGGCTTCGTTCGGCCGCGGGATCTGACCGCTACGACTTTTCCCCAGATTTCCGGTTCCGAAGCGTTGTCGGCGACCGGCGAAGCATCGCCCTTGAGCTGAAGGCGCCGGGATCCGACGAGGCGATGAACCAGCCACTCGCCTTCGACTCCACGCGCGATCACGATTTGTCCCGCCGCGAAGCTGGAATGGTCAACCCGATCTTCGGGCCACCATTCCACGGCCACCGAGTCGCCGGAGGCGAGAAACGGAGCCATGCTTGCGCCATGGACCTGGATCCACTCCATCAGGATTTCAGTCTCGCGGCATTGCAGGTCGGGGTCGTGGCTTTACGCCCGCCGGTGACCGTGCCGTTACAAACCGCGGCGACCGCGGTCAGACTTTCCGTTTTGATCTGCGGCTTTTTGTACTCTCTTCGTTTTTTCTTCATCGGACGATCTCCCTTGGTAACAAGTCCCAGAATCCGGGATTTTTTGTAAAATGAAGTTCATGGATTCCTGGGCGCGCCCCGGCGAAAGCGAGGCAGAGCTCGAGTCGCTCCGAGGCGTCCTCGTCGAACTTCGCGGCCATCGCGGAAGCGATCAGCTCGCCCGCCGCCTGAGATTTAGGGATCGCGGTGATTGCGTTTTCGTCGCTTTGCCGGAGCCGGTAAAATCCCCGAATCGGAGCGCTCATTTTCGGCGGAGCGTCGCGCGTGTACCCCGATCCCAACGGAGCGGCATGCACCCACGCGCCATCCGCCGCCAATCGGACGATCACCGCATCGTCGCCGATCGGAAGTGACGTGCGGTCGTGTTCCGTGATGAGACTGACCGTCGTCGATTTTCCCGCGCCGCTCGGTCCGAAAAAAACGTGGCCGACGCCGTCGCGAATCACGGCAGCCCCATGAAGAAGTAGCGCATCGCGCTTCAGCAGCAAGGGTGGCAGAATCCACCGTAAAAAATTGTGTAAACCGTCGTCATTGTCCCCGGCCAACACGGCCCCGGCTCGATTGTGCGTCGCCCATCGCGCCACGAAATCCCGTTGAATCGCTCCGTCATCGAGAATTTCAAATTCCGGATCTTCGCGCTCCCAATTGAAATCCACCGGCCCGTCGAACAAACGGGCTTCAACCTCAGTGCACTGATCGGGCGCTATCAGATAGGCCCGGAAGTAATCCCGCACGCGCGAGGCGATTCGAGCGGACTGCGTGATGATTCGGAGTCGAACGTCGCAAAGCTCAATGCCGAATTCGTGAATTTCGGACGTAGGACCGACCGCTTCGACTCTTGAGATCAAAGTTTCGTAGAGGCCCCATCGCGGATCACGCATTCTCGTCGGCTCCATCCGACACGCCAAAAACTTGACGCACTTTCCGACTTCCCTGTCGGTCCCTCGCTATTCTCGACTCTGCCTACCCAAACGGTCAAGTCCCCTCCTATAATGAGCGCATGTCACAAAAATTCCCGCTAAAGACATCATCCATCCCGTGGCGAGTGGTCGACGGGCGCGCCGTCATCGTCCAGCCTCGTGCGGGAAGCGTGCACGAGCTCAATGAAGTCGGAACCTGGCTCTGGTCGGCAGCCGACGGTCGACGATCCTTCGTCGAAATCGCGGACGATCTCTGCGAGGAATTCGAACTCGATTCCGCCTCCGACGCGACTCGCGACTTGGAAGATTTTTACAGCCGCCTGTCCGAGCTCGGGCTCATGACGATTCAAGACGCCGTCCATGTCGATACTTAATGATCTTCGTTATCGGTATGCCGAAACGCTGGTGCCCTTCCAAGCGACGCTCGAGCTGACCTATCGGTGCAACGAACGTTGCGGCCATTGTTATCTGGCGACCTACGACGACAAGGAAGACGGCCGTCCGCCGCTATTGTTCGCGGAATGGAGCCGAATCCTCGATCAGCTCGCCGAAGCCGGAACGATGATCGTGGTTTTCATCGGCGGCGAAGCGATGATGCACAAGGATTTCTGGCCGCTTTGCGAGTACGCCGCCAAGCGTGGCTTCGCTCTATGCCTGATCACGAACGGCTTGATGGTCGACGAACGAGCCGCCGATCGCATGAAGAGTCTGGGGTTCTATCAGATTAGCGTCAGCCTCTATTCCGCGGACGCCGCGACCCACGACCGCATGACCAATCGAAAGGGCTCGCACGTCCTGACGACCGCGGCGGTGGAGCGGCTTCGCGCGCGTGGAGTGGAAGTCATCGTGAACTGCCTGCTCACTTCGGAAAACATCGACTCGTGTTTCACGCTCGACGACTGGGCGAGGGCCCGGGGCGTCCGCGTGCAGTTCGATCCCTTGGTCACCGCGAAAAACGACGGCTCACTCGCCTCCACCGCGACTCGCGCGAGCGAAGACCAGCTCCGTCGCTATTATCGGGCGCAACGCGAACGCGGACAAATCCCGGGGCCGGTCGCGCAAGGTACGGCGGAAGATCCAGTGTGCAATCAAGGCCGGGGCAAGTGCGCCATCAATGCGTACGGCGACCTCCTCACTTGCCTTGAAGTCCGTGACGCCATCGGCAATCTCCGCGAGTCAACGTTCGCCGCGCTCTGGTCCTCTGAAAAGGCCCAAGCCCTCCGCGGTTACAAAAATCAGGACCTTAAGTTCGATGCTACCAGCGGTGATGGCGAATTCTGCGAACATTGTCCCGGCATGGCACTCGCCGAAACCGGTGACGCAATGGCTCCCGTCCCTTTCTTGATGGATCTTGCCCGCATCAAACGTGAGGTGTACGAGTCGGGTTAGCCATGCCGAATCGCCGCTGGTTCTGGGTTTTTTTATTCGTAACGGGAGTCACGGTTGTCACGGTTCTGGCAACCGGCTGGAACGTCACGCTTGTCAACCTGAACCATGAGTCGATCCCGTGGTTCGGAATCATCTTGGGTAGTCTGGGATTTCTCGGAGTATTGACTGCCTTTGTCATGCTCTTCGTCAGACTGCTTCTCGAGATGAAACTCACGCAGCGCCAGTCCGAATTTTTGGCGACAGTCAGCCACGAGCTGAAAACTCCAATCGCCACCCTCGAGTTGTCCTCCGGACTTCTCCAGGATCTCGACGATGAACCCGCGAGGTCCGTCGCGGCTTCGATGGATCGCAAGCGGCTCTGGCATTCGCATACCGCCGAACTGAAACGTCTGAAGGAACAGGTCGATGTTTTGCTCGAAGCCGCGCGTTTCCAGTCCGGAGGCCACGCTCAGGAACGCGTCGAGGTGAATCTCGAGGCCTGGCTCTCCGAATCTATTGACCGTTGGCAACGAATGCTCGGGCCGAAAGCGAACTTTCGTCGCGAAGGACTTCCCTTGACCGTAAAGACGCAGGCGGACTTACGAATGCTCAATCTGATCACCGACAATCTGATCGACAACGCACGGAAGTTCGCCCGCGAAACGCCGACAGTGACCGTTTTCACCGAAACCGCCAATCATCAGTGGTCCATCAAGATTCGGGACGAGGGCTGGGGCTTTGACCCTAAAGAATCCAAGCGCATCTTTAAACGGTTCACGCGTGCATATCACTCCGCGCCATACGCGATTCCGGGCACCGGCTTGGGATTGTATCTGGCTTATACCGCGAGCCGCGCGCTAGGGCTTCGGCTTGAAGCCAAGAGTTCCGGCCCCGGACAAGGCGCCGAATTCATCTTGAGTGGGCAGGTTTATGATCGAGCCTGAAACCGGCTTCTCAAATGCCCTTCTCGTGGAAGATGAGCCCAATCTGGCGATTTCCGTCGAAATTGCACTTCGCAAGCTCGGCATCGCGGCCCGCGTCGTCACGACCCTCGCGGATGCCGGCGCCGCCCTCGAACTGGATCACCCGGAGCTCATGCTCCTGGATCTCACGCTGCCGGACGGCGACGGAATCGATTTTTGCAAGCAGGCCCGGGCTCAAGGGTACGACGGGACAATCCTCATGCTGACGGCGCGAGGCCAGGTGGAAGACCGGGTTTCTGGCCTCGATTCCGGAGCCGATGATTATCTTGCCAAGCCATTTGCCTGGGAGGAACTGGCCGCACGAATTCGCGCGCTCGGACGCCGAAGAACTTCCAAACATTCCACCGCTTCCAAACATCTCGTTTCGAACACGGCTCCCATCTGGACCTGCGATCTGAGCCGCTTGCGCGTTCGTGGCCCCGCCGACTGGATCGAGCTCACCCCCCTTGAATTCAAGCTCGCGCTTCATCTGATCAAAGCCGCCGGTTCCATCATTACGCGTGAAGAATTACTGAAAGATGTCTGGGGATTCCGGTTCCTGCCCAAAACTCGGACGGTGGATTATTTCGTGGGGCGTTTGCGAAAACAATTTGAAGCGAACCCCGAACAACCCGTGCACTTCCTGACTGTCCGGGGCGCCGGATATCGATTTCAGGCGTAATTCAGTTCAGAGCGGACCTATCACAAGTGTCGGGTAACGCCCTACCTGGTCAGAATCTAAGCTGAACGCCGAGCCCGATGACCGGTCCGCTCAGGTTCGGACTTACGGCGAGCAGCGCTCCAGCGCCGTTGGTCGCTCTGAACAGACCTGCGCCAGTTCCCGCCGTTGTCCGAGTCGCATTGGCGGCCTTGAGCATTCGATAGCCGGCTTCCGCAAAAAGCGAAAGCGAGCTTCCGAGTTTAAGGAAGAGATCGAACTTCCCCATGAACGTGATCGCGCTTTTGCTGAACGTATTGACGTTGGTGGGCGTCGGAAATGCGCCACCTGAGTTTGCGGTGGCCTCCGCAGTCAGCTTGGTTCCCAAGCCCATTCCGGCCAGGATTCCGAAGTCAATGGCGAGTGATTCCTCTTCCATGAGGTTGAAGGCGGCACCCACCATGATCGGTAAGCTCGCGACGCTGATTGAGTAACTCGTATCGGTGTCCGTACCGGTCGCGATGGTGGCGCGAATCGCGCGCGTAATGGATTCCACCCGAATCATTCCGGTGAGGCTTGGGGATAAGGCGTATGCCAACTCCACGCCGAGTCCGATTCCGTTCGAAAGTCCCGTCAGCTCAGTCACGGCCGCGACCGCCGTCGTGGAATTGAACATGTCCAGGTCGCCGAAGGCGCGCACCATGAAGCCACCGGAGCGATGGTTCGAAGCGGCGGTTTCCTCTCGGCGCTTGCGGCGCGGACTCGCCGGAGTTCCTTCCGCGGCTGCACTCGTCGAAGGCGCGGCGCCGAATGAGACGGCCCGAGCGGCGATGTATCCGGTGAGACCGGTTTTGCTCTTCATGCGGTAATATCCGGCATTGGGCTGATCGGCTGCCGCGATCACGGTCCCTTTCGGGAGACGCCCGATGATCTTCGCCCCCGGCCCGGGTTTGTCGATGATCGCCGCGTTGTCGATCGCGACCCGACCCAACTTGGCCGCGACAGCTTCCCCACTCGAAAGTACGACGATCGGAAGTAACAGCAGCAATAAGAAGCATTTCATTTCATCACCCGTGTCAGAAAGATCGGATCGACTTTAGTCCGATGAAGAATTGCGCCCCAATGTAGATGGGGTCCGCTCGCCCGACCCGTCATCCCGGAAAGTCCGAGACGCTGGCCGAGTTTAACTTGGGCTCCGCGCTTCACGCCGAGTTTGCTCAGGTGCGCGTAGACCGTGAAAACTCCGTAGCCGTGGTCGAGAATGACGGTGTTTCCCGTAAAAAACAAATCCTTGGCGAGGACCACGCGGCCACCGGCCGGAGCGGAAATCCGTGTACCCGTCGGCGCGCGTAGGTCCAAACCCTGATGATAACTCTGCATGGCTCCGTTGAAAATTCGCTTGTTGCCGTACCGGCTGGTGATGGCGCTTTCGACCGGAAGCTTGAAAAGGCCTTTCCAATGCTTCTTGCGAGTGACCACCCGGTAGAGCTTCCCGATTTCCTTCACCTCGCGTTGAATACGCAGCAAATCTTTTTTCTTCGGATTGACGAACTTAGGATCAGTCTTCAGCTGTTCGGAAATGTAGTCGCCCTCGCGCACGTCAAGAGTCAGTTCCAGACGAATCGCTTTTTGGCCCTCTCCCACGTGGATAACGATGGAGGAAGAGCCCGCGGCGTGGACGAAGGGAACGCCGAAGACCGCCTGGAATCTACGTTTTCCGACCGCGTAGAATTCGAATTTTTCGTTTTCGTATTGGCCCGTGACGGACGAAGTCCGATTTCTTACTTTCTCCGGAAGCGTGACGTCCGCGACGATGATTCCGCCGTTGATCGCGTCCGAGGCCGACAGGGTCGCGACTATGCCCCCTTGCTCGACTCGAGGACTGGCTTCGGCTTCGATAGTGGTGGCAATGAGGAACACCAAGGATCCAAAGACCCTTAAGAAGCGCGAACTACTTCGCTTGCACTTCCCGGTCCCCATCATGAAACGTGATCCTCAGCGATTGGCCCGGCTGAAGCTGCCGAGAACTCTTGATAATTTGCCCTTGATCGTTCGCTTCCCTGACCAAGGCATACCCCCGTTCAAGAACGCGAAGCGGCGAGAGTGCATCAAGCTTGCCCACGCATTGTTCAACCAAAGCACTTCGTCTTTGAAAGTGTACCCTGATCGCACGCTCCAGTCGCAAAAAAAGCTCATCAGTTCGCTGAGCTTGCTCGCGTAACCGGTCACGAGGACTCACGACGCGGGCCGTGACGTGGGAAAGAAGATTTTTTCTCATCGTCAAGTCTCTGACGACCGCAACTTTAAGGCGCTCAAAGAATTCGCGCAAACGTCGAGTCGAATCCACCCAGTGTCCGCTAACGATCTCCGCCGCCGCAGATGGGGTGGGCGCCCGCAGATCCGCGACAAAATCCGCAATCGTAAAATCCACTTCATGACCCACAGCAGAAATCACCGGGAGCTTGGACTGGGCGATGGCTCGCGCGAGCCCTTCGTCATTGAAGCACCAAAGATCTTCCATGCTCCCGCCCCCCCGAGCCAGCACGATGACGTCCGCCAGGTCCCAACGATTTACGATCTCCAGTCCCCGAATCAGTTGCTCGCACGCCGCATCACCTTGGACGACGGCCGGAACCAATAAAATACTCACATGCGGCGCGCGACGCTTGAGAATATTCAGCATGTCTTGAATCACGGCGCCGCTCGGACTCGTGATCACGGCGACGCGCTTCGGATATGAAGGCAATGTTCGCTTCCGCTTGGGATCAAAAAGACCCTCGGCTTGCAGCCTGGCTTTGAGCTGCTCGAACGCCACCTGTAGCGCGCCCGCCCCCAAGGGTTCGATCTGGTCGATGACGAGCTGGTAATTTCCTCTCGGGGCGTAAACGGAAACTTTACCGCGGCAAAGAATCTGTAGACCGTCCTTCAGCTCAAACTTGGCGCGCTTGGCTCCCCAACCGAACGCCGCGGCTGAGATATTCGCCTGCGCGTCCTTCAGCGAAAAATACGCATGCCCCGAAGCCGCAGGCCGGTAGTTGCTGACTTCACCTTGCACCCAAACGTTTTGAAACGGCGGTTCGAGCACGCCCTTGATCTTATGGGTGAGCTCCGTCACCGTCCAATGCTTCGGTTTCAGCGACTCGGGGTCATCCGAATCACCGGATCCCGGCGCGTCGAAAAGGGGCAAATCTTTCAGACTCATCGACTGGTTTCATAGCCGAAGCGGCTTCAAAAGACACGCGGTAGCTCAGAGCCTGGGCCAACGCCGACACATGACGGCGGTTTCGACAATGTCAAAGACTTGAGCAGCGTTGAAATGGAAAAACTCTGTCTTAACGTGAGGACCGCTTTTTGCTTCCTATTGGATAGTCCAAACGTTTTTCGGGGGGGTCGTATGCTGAATCAACGCTTTCTTTTGATCATTTCTGCTTTTGCATTGAGCGCCTGTACTCAGTCCGTTCCGGGCGTCTTCGGCGTCAACAGTGTCAATCTAGGTCAAATCGACATGAATTCCGATCCCGCGATCGACACGGATGACGACGGAAGCATCGGCGCCACTCCGAATCCAACTCCGAGTCCGGCTCCGGCTCCGATATCGCTTCCCTCGCCGACTCCCTCGCCGACTCCCTCGCCGACTCCCTCGCCGAGTCCGGTCCCTGTCGTCTATGAAGATGAGTGCGATACGGACGAAGTGGAACTTTTCGCCAACTTCAAATGTCACACCAGCGCCGCGGCCGGCGCAGACGATCTTAAGTGCGTGATGAAATTCGAATTGGAAGGCGATCGAAATGGCGGCAAAACGATCGCGGCCCAGTTCACGGTCAGCGCCGCCGGCACCGCGAGTTGTCACAACGTCCGCACCAATTCTCTCCTCGCTAAAATCGCGGCCCTTCCCGCTCAAAACGGCAATTATCATTTTGCCGGTGCGATGAAAGCGTGCGTGAATCAGACCTACTTCAACGACACTGATTCCAATTCGAAGCTCCTCAAAGCGCAGATCACTGACAGCTTCATCCGCGCATTGACTGAACTCGGCTCGCCACGAATCACCAAGGCCTTCGCAGCCGTCGAGGGCGTTGGCAAAGTGATGAACCGAGGGCGCTACAGCGTGAGTGCCGTGGTGGATAGCGGCCGCAAGACCGTCTATGACCTGTCAAAGGTCACCGGGCTCGCTTTGAATCGAGCGTACTGCAGTAAGGGTAATTTGGACGACACAACTGCCGCCGACTGATTGCAAGACGCGGCGAAGCCGCACGCTTCAGTGAAGAAGGTGCGGCCTCGCGATGTGAATCGAATGTCTAGTTTGAAACCGGCTTCGGATCGACGGTCGAAGCCGCGGCTTTCGGAGCGGGGCCGCTCCAGCCGCCCGACTTGACGGCGATCTGCTTGAATATTTCGTAGGACTTCAGATAATTGAGGGCTTCTCGCACCTGATAGTCTTCCTTCGGATTCATCTTGAGCGGGCTCATCTCGTCTTCTTCCGCCGCAATGTCTTTTCCGTTCTTGTCCTTCTTCGCGTCTTCTTTTTTCTTGCCGAGCTTTTCAAGTTCTTCCTGTTTGAAGTCCTCGGCGGCTTTCTTTTTCACCTCTTCATCATCCATGGCCGACCCGTCCGGATTGACCATGTGGCCCTTGAGATCTTTTTCCCGCATCGCTTCGGATTTGCGGCGGGCTTCGGCGAGGAGTTTCACGTCGAAGTCGTCCAAAATGATGTCGGGCTTGATGCCCTTCTCCTGGATGCTTCTTCCGCTCGGGGTGTAGTAACGTGCGATCGTGAGCTTGAGGCCCATGTCGTTACCGAGTTCGATCACCGTTTGCACGGAGCCTTTACCGAACGTCGGCTGGCCCATGATGATGGCCCGCTTGTGATCTTGCAGCGCGCCCGCGACGATTTCCGCGGCCGATGCCGTCGAGGAGTTCACGAGGATCGCGACCGGGAAGTCCTTGCGGGCCTTCCCTTTGCGCGCATGCTTCACGTCCTTTTCGTTCTTGTTGCGCGGAATCGTAGACACCACGACGCCTTCATCAATGAATAGCGATGAGACTTCGACCGACTGGTCGAGCAAGCCGCCCGGATTGGTGCGCATGTCAAAGACGAGCCCTTGAATTTTTCCGGCCTTTTCGAATTTGATCAGAGCCTTCTCAATGTCCGCCGCCGCCGACTCGTTGAAACTCGAAAGTCGAATGTAAGCGAAGCCGGGTTCGAGCTGCTCGTTCTTGACGGACTGAATCTTGATCACGTCGCGGGTGATCTTGACGTCTTTGATTTTTTCGAAGCCTTCGCGGTAGATCGCGAGGACCACGTCGGTACCTTTTTTGCCGCGCATTTTCGAAACTGCCTCGATGAGCGTCATGCCCTTCGTGCTCTCACCGCTGATCTTCACGATGCGATCGTTCGGCTTGAGACCCGCTTTCCACGCCGGCGTGTCTTCGATCGGCGCGATCACGGTGAGGACGCTGTCCTTCATGCCGATTTCGATGCCGATGCCGCCGAATTTTCCGCTCGTGTCGATCTTCATGTCCTTGAAGACGTCCGGCGGAAGAAAGTTTGAATGCGGATCCAATGTCTCGAGCATCCCTTTGATCGCGCCCTCGACGAGCGATTTATTCTTCACCTCGTCCACGTAATTGGCTTCAACGAAGTGGAGAACCTTCTGGAAGAGTTCCAAGTTTTCGTAGCGATCTTCGACGTCGCCCTTCTTGCCTTCGCCGGTGGGCGACGCCGCTTGGACGGTCGCGCGTATCACTTCACGAGTGATGTTCTGCCCGACGACGATTCCAAAATAGGAAACGGAGATGACGAGGAAAAAAGTCGAAAGTTTCTTCATGAAGTTCAGCATGTTCCGATTAGGTTAGGCTACTTGCTGAGCCACTGCAACGGATTGACAGCGACGTTGCGAGAACGAATCTCAAAATATACTGGAGTGCCTGACTCATCCGTTGTTCCGATGGCGTCCCCCGTCGCGACGTTGTCGCCGACTTTCCGCCGCAGTTCGCCTAAGTTGGCGCAAAGCGAGTAAAAGTGATCACCGTGATCAATGATCGTGACGCGGCCGTAACTCGCAAGCTGTCCGGAATAGGCAATGCGCCCTCCCGATACCGCATGCACCGGCATTTTCTTGCCGCCGGCAATGTCGATCCCCTTTTTGAAGATGTGCAGTCCGGTGCCGCTGTCGAGAAATCGTCCGTAGCCTGCCACGACTTCTCCAAAAAGCGGCATTTGCAATCGGCCCTTCATCTTGGCGAAGGCACCGCGAAGCATCGATTTTTCCACTTCGACGGTGCGTTCGAGTTCAACGCGAGCATTGAAGTCCTGAATGAGTCGCTCGACTTGGGCTTCGGTCGACTTCAGCTTGCGGTAGTTCTCGAGCTGTTCCACGCGGACCGCATTGCGTTGTTTGAGCAGATCGACCTGAAGCTGGCGGTTCAGCTCCAGAACGCTTTCTTTCTCCTTCATGTCTTGAAGCAAGTAAGTCAACGTCTGGCGCTCGTCGTCGATGCGGTCTTCGAGCTGATCGGCATCGCTCAAATCCGCCTTCAGGGCCTCGAGTTCGCGGATTTCCAAGGCCACGCGATTCGCGAGGACTTTTCTTTTGGGCGCTTCCAAAGTTTCCTGCTCCGGAAGGCGGGCGCTGTCGGGCTGGGTTTTGAGGGAACGATCGATTTCAACCAACGACCGACGAAGCGCGTGCTTATGAACCAGAATACGTTCGCGTAAAACTCCGCGCCGCGATTCGAGCGCCCCGATCGTTTTTTCGAGATCACCCATCCGTTGCAGGCCAAGGCTTCGTTCCCGATCTTGGAGCGTGAGCAGGACGCGGATCTTGCGCAAAATGTCTTTGGATTCGTGCTGGTTTTTTAGGCCGGAGATCAACTCCTGCTCGAGATGGATCACCCGTTCCCGCACTCGAGTGAGCTTGTCCGCGAGCGGTGCCGGGCGCGAATCAAGCGCAGCTTCAGCGGTGCCCAGGGCGAGCGCCGCCACTACCGCGAAAATCACGTCCGCACCGGAGAACGGGCCGTCGAATGAAACAGAGTCGAAACCACGCCGATCGCGAGCCCGATGATCGCCAGGACCAGCGCCGTGGAAGCGTGCGGGTTCGGCAAATTCACGAAGATCGGGCTTAGCCCTTTCAGCTGACGCGCAAATTGCATTCCGATCGAGAGCCAAAGCCCGGCGGCGAGCGCCCCGCCCAGAACCCCGACCGAGGCCCCCGAGACGAGCGGGGGAATGCTCATCAGTAAACCGTTCGCGCCCCACTGCCGGAGCAACCGGAGCGGCTCTTCATGAATCTGCGTATTGATTCGACCCAGGTGCACGAGACCGGTCGCGAGCGCGAGAAAAAGCCCGAGGATCAACGCGCGGTTCACCCAACGAATCGAGGCGAAGGCGCCGACGACGGCCGCGAAACGATTGCGTGAGGATTCCGCGGATTCAACTCCCGGAATTTCGCGAACCCTCTCCAGAGCCTGCTCGTCAAAAGAGCCTTCAATGGAGAGATACCGCGGAACGATCGAAGTCAGCTCCGACCCCATCTCCTCGAGTTCCGAGGCGAGCGTCGCGTATTCTTTGCGTCGAAGTTCTTCGAGGAACTCCGTCGGTCCGATCAGTCGGATCACGCCGGCAATGCCGACCGCGACTTGGGCTTTTTCCAGAATCAACGTCGTCGCGGCGGCCGCGGATGCGACCGGTGCCGACTCATCCATAGGCCCGTCGTACGGCAGAAGGTAAGCCGTGATCACCTGCTCCGTACGCATGCGGCTGATCAAAGGTCCGAGCCCGCGATCAAACCAGACGAATAGTGCGATCATCAGCAGTAAAACCGCGACGACCAGACTCGACAGGGCTTGGCTATAAAACGCGAGCTTCCACGGGCGCAGGCCGAGTTTCAGAAGGTGCAAAAAGCCCCCTCTTCGAAGGTCAGTCGCCCGCTTCGCAAAACCGCGCAACGCTTGCGAACTCGCTGGACGATCTCGCGATCATGCGTCGCGATCACGACCGTAGTGCCGGTGAGATTGGCGCGCAATAAAAGATCCATCACGGACCAGGTGAATTCCTTGTCCTGCGATCCCGTAGGTTCGTCTGCGATGATGAGTTCGGGTTTGCGTACGAGCGCGCGCGCGATCGCGACCCGCTGCGCTTCGCCGCCGGAGAGACCGCCGGCAGGCTTGGACCGCATCGCCGAGAGTCCAAGCTTATCGAGGAGGTCGTGAATTCGCGCGCGCGCGTCGTTACCGAGCGCGCGAGTGCTGGCCACCGCGAGCGACAGCGCGACATTGTCTTCCACCGAAAGATCCGGAAGCAATCGGACGTTCTGAGGAATATATCCGAGCGAGCGCCGGATCGCCTGCAGCGTGGCGGGAGTCATTTGAGAGAGCGCGTATCCGAAAAGCGCGAGCGTTCCGGACGACGGTGCTTCTTCGGTCGCGAGCATCCGGAGTAGCGAGGATTTTCCCGCGCCGCTGCCGCCGAGTACGTAGAGAAAGTCGCCCTTCTTAAGCTCAAGCGAGATCTGATCGAGCACTGAAGTATTGCCCGAATAGTTTTTGGACACGGATCGGAGCTGAATCATCGAAATGCGGCTGCCCCCAAGCCACAGTACCATCGGAAGTGTTTTGGTCAACTGCGTCAATCCGTTGACAGCCATCCTTTATATCTCTAAGTTCTCGGCCAAAGCGGGGGATGAATTGAAACGTGTACCAATCGCAATCGTGGCGTGTGTTTGGGTCCTGTCGAGCGCCTTTGCGGATGCCCCTGGAAAGCCTGGAATTCAGCACGTTTGGGCGCCGGCGGCTAAACAAGCGATCGGAACCGCTTACGAAGCCACTTCTCCCGTTTGGTTCACCATCGCGCAAGGCGTACTGACTGAGACGTTCTATCCGAGCGTCGATCAAGCCCAGAACGGCGATCTACAATTCATCGTGACCGATGGAAGCCGCTTCTTTTCCGAGCAAAAGCGCGATGCGGAAGCACGGGTCGCCTACTCCGGCCAAGGCGCCGGATCCGGCGTCATTCTTACCGGCTCGGATCGTTCCGGAGCCTATTCGTACCAACAAGAGTTGATCACTGATCCGCGCGCTCCCGTGATCCGAATCCGAACCACGCTGCGCCCAACTCGTCAGGGCCTCAAAGTCTATCTGCTCTGGAAGCCCGCGATCGGCAACACCGGCGCGGACGATCATGCGGCCGCCTCACCCGAAGGACTCTTCGCCACTCAAGCGATCGCACGCCGAGGGCAACACGCTCGCTTGACCCAGGACCCGGTCGTCGCGACGCTCGTCACTTCGGTTCTTTTTTCCAATCAAGCGGCCGGCTACGTCGGAACCAGTGACGGCTGGCAGGATCTCTCACGCAACTTCAAACTTACTCAGCTAGCTCAGTCCGCCGGACCGGGAAACGTCGCTTTGGTCGCCGAACTCGCGCTGCCCGCTGGCGCTCGCGAATGGACCTGGGATACCGCGCTCGCCTACGGTCCCTCGCAGCAAGTCGCGACGACCCACGCCCGCGGTTCACTGCGTACGGCCTTTGACCCAGTCGCTCGCGCCTACGAATCCGGCTGGACCGCCTGGGTGAAGACGCTCACGCCGCTCGCGCGATCGAGCCTCGCCTCAATTCGTTCCGCGCTCGTCATCAAAATGCACGAGGACAAACGCAATCCCGGCGCGATCGTCGCTTCGATGTCCAAGCCCGCGGTTCCTGGCGGAGATCAAGCGGGTGACGGAATCGGCGGCTACCATCTGGTCTGGCCGCGCGACCTGTATCACGCGGCGATGGGTTTACTTGCCGCCGGCGACGTCCGCACGCCCGTCAACGTCCTTCGTTATTTGGAGCGCATGCAGCTCGCAAACGGCGCCTGGTCCCAGAACTTTTGGACCGATGGCACGCCTTACTGGACGGGACTTCAGCTCGATGAAGTCGGCTTTCCCATTCTGCTCGCGCATCAGCTGAAGAAGAATCACGTCATCGGCTTGTCCGGAGCGGATCTCTCCATGGTTCGCCGAGCCGCGGATTTCATCGTGCGAAACGGGCCGGCGAGTCCCCAGGAACGCTGGGAAGAAATCGGCGGCTACATGCCGAACACGATCGCGGTCGAAATTGCCTCACTTCGCGCGGCTTCCGCGCTCTTGGGCGACGCTCGATTCGCGCAGGTCGCCGAAACTTGGGCGGCTAAAATCGAAGAGTGGACCGCGGTTCCGCAAGGCCCCTGGGGCAGCGGTTATTATATGCGCGTGAGCCCGAGCGGACAGGCTTCCAGGGCGGAACGCATCGACATAGCCAACGGCGGAGGACCCGCGAGTTCGTGGGAAATCTTGGACGGTGGCTTTTTGGATCTCGCGCGTCTCGGCATTCGCAGGCCCGACACCGCTCCGATGCGGGCAACGCTCGCGGCTTACGAATCCGCGGGCCCGCGAATCGCCGCGAGCACGGGTCTCGGATCCGCACTTGCCTATCGGCGCTACAATCGCGACGCCTACGGATACCGCGGCGGCGGCGGTTACTGGCCGCTTTTGGGCGGCGAGCGCGGACATCTGGCCATTCTGGAAGGTGACTTCGCCCGTGCGCGGGATCAGCTGGCGGCGCTCGAGGGATCGGCGCTTTCCACCGGAATGATTCCGGAACAGACGGTCGGCTCTCGGGTCGGTCAAGGGGAACGCTCGGTCGCTCCCGGCGTAGCTTGTCCGCTGGTCTGGGCTCATGCCGAAGAACTTCGGCTTCAACGCAGCCTCCGGGACGGTCGCGTCTTTGACGCTCCGTAAAGCACTCTCTCATTTCGCGGGCTATGCCGGCTGGACACTCGGCTTCCACCTGCTCAGCCTCACCCTCGTTACGTGGTTCGTCATGAGTCCCTCAACGCGTCTGCAAGACATCAGCGACTTCTACTCTTCCAACGAAATCGCGATTCTCGGCCTGGGGGCGCTGCTTTACGTCTGCCTGCTGGTCTGGCTGAATCCCATGACCTCAACGACGCGTGAAGAAGTTTTCAACCCGCAGCGGTTTGAGAAACGTTTCGCCCCGGGTTTCGCGAACGGTGCCGTGATCGCGCTCGGACTCGTGGTCGCGCTCATCGCCAGCGGACTTTTCCGCTATCTCGGGCTCACCCTCACCGCGGACGAAGCGCCCCTCGCGCTCGTCGGAATTTTCGTCCGCATCTTTCTCGTAACCACGCTCGTCTATTGCGAGGAATTCGTATTTCGGGCCAAAATCCTGGGCGCACTCAGAAAAACGTTCTCGGCGCCGGGTTCAATTCTCGCCGTTTCCGTGCTCTTCGTCGGACTCAAGTATCTGCAATTCGATCTCGGCTGGATGAGCATGGTCACGCTCTTCATTGTTTCAGTTTCGCTTTCGCTCCGGACCATCATCGACGGTGACTTCGCTCGGGGCGCGGGATTTTGGTCGGGGGTCCTGATCGTGCTCCATCCCGTCCTCAGCCTTCCAATACTGGGCTGCGATTTTCAGGGAATTCTCCTAATCAAGTATCAAGACCCGCTCTCCGTCCCCGGCTCGATGATTTCCGAGGAGTTGGCGTCGATCTTTCGCTACCTGAGCGGAGGCGTGGGCGGCCCCGTGTCGGGGGTGGCGCTTCAGGTGCTTCTTTTGGCCGATGCGACGCGGATCGCTATCCGCAATCGACGGATTCTCATCCGCTAAATCAAACTCCGGTAAGCCAGAAGTTGATTCGGGCGCGCGGACACGCTTCAATAGCCTCCATGGGCTCGCAAACGGTCACGCTAAAATACGGATTCTGGGATTTGATCGCCAACTCGGGACCGGTCGGCAAAGGCATCATGCTCTTGTTGCTCCTCTCGTCGATCTGGTCGTGGGGAATCATTTTTTCCAAATGGCGGCTGCTCAAACGCGCAAGCCATCAGAACACGGGTTTCCTCGACGTGTTCTGGCATTCCAAAAGCATCGACGAGATTTTCGCCAAGAGCGATCAGTTCGGAGCTTCGCCGGTCGCGACGGTTTTCAAGTCGGGTTTCAAGGAACTGAAAAAGCTTTCGGGCGGTGACACGAAGCCGATCGAAGAAAGCGGCGTCGACAACGTCAACCGGGCGCTCTTTCGGTCTTCCGCCACGGAGATCGCGGCCTTGGAGAAGAACTTAAGTTGGCTCGCCACGACGGCGAGTGCGGCTCCCTTCGTCGGTCTCTTCGGAACGGTCTGGGGGATCATTGACGCGTTTCAGAGGATCGGCGCGACTGGATCGGCGAACCTCGCGGTCGTGGCGCCGGGGATCTCCGAAGCCCTCGTTGCAACCGCCGCTGGCATCGGGGCCGCAATTCCGGCCGTCGTGGCGTACAACCATTTCCTGAACCACGTGAAGCGGATCTCGATCGAAATGGACGGCTTCAATCACGATTTCCTCAACATCGTTCAGCGCACCGCCATTTCGGTGCGCAAAGGAGGTTGAGCGTGGCTTTCTCAACCGGCGGATCGCCGCAGAATCGACGTATGACCGGGGTCGCCCTCGCTGAAATCAACGTCACTCCGCTGGTCGACGTGATGCTCGTGCTACTCATCGTTTTCATGATCAGCGCTCCGCTCATGCAGCAAGGCATTCAGGTCGATCTGCCGAAGGCGAACGCCACGTCGATATCCGAAGTTCCGGATCAACTCGTGCTCGTCGTCGACCGCAAAAAAGTCATCTCCATCAACGGAAATCCCATTCAGGCCGGGACGCTGCGCGCGCGCCTGCTCGCAATCTCCGCGGTGAAGCCGAACGTCGAGATTTTCATTCAGGCGGATCAGGGCCTCAATTACGGCTTCATCGCGCAGGTGATGGCGGAGGTGAAGCAATCGAAAATCAACCGGGTCGGGCTCGTGACGGAGCCCGCGGACGCTAATTTCAAGTTGTGAACGCCGCGACGGGCCCCACCTCCGACCGGAGCGGGACAGACCGCGATGAAAGTTTCGGGATCAGCGTTTCGCTCATCCTGCATCTCCTGATCGCGACCGTCATCATCGTCAAATCCCTGATTTTTCCGTCCAAGCCGATCGCCTATATCCCCTCATTGCGAGTCGACCTCGTCGGGTTGCCCGACATTCTCAAAAAAGATCTGAGTCAGCTGTCCCGATCCACCCCCGACATGGCGGAAGCGTTGAAAAAAGCGGAAGAAGCCGCGAAAGAAATCGATCCGCCGAAGGTTAAAAACGAAGTCGAACCCGCTGCCAAAGATGAACTCGTCCTCAAGCCCAAGCCGCAAGTTCAAGACGTGGAAGATTCAAAAAAACGGATCAAAAAGAATCAGAGCGCGCTTGACCGAATCAAAGCGCTTTCAAAAATCGCCCAGCTGGATGAAGCCGACAAGAAGGCCCCCGTTCTGATCAAGGGCAACCAGATTTCCAAGGGCACGAGTCTCTCAGGGGAGGCCCGCGAAAACTCGCAAAGCGGTTACTACGACTCACTTCGGGAACGCTTTCAGGAAAGCTGGGCTCTACCCATTTGGCTTGAGCGCCAAAAACTTTCCGCTCAGGTTCATATTTGGATCGACGCAAGCGGTCGACTCCTGCGTTATGCCTTCGTAAAATCCTCCGGAAACCCCCAGTTCGACGAAGCCGTGAAGCGAACGTTGACGGCGAGCCAACCCTATCCGGCGCCACCCCCGGATATTAGAGCCGGCTTGGCCTCCGGTGGCATTTTAGTCGGCTTTCCCCTATGATCTTCTAGATATGATTCGTGTTTCCGCGACGTCGCTCATCGTGGCGTTACTTTTCCTTAGCCCCGTTTCGCCCGCCCTCGCCGAGGACAAGCCTTATATTCCGGTCGGAAGTGCGAAGACGAAAAAAACCGTGATCGCATTGACGGAAATCCGCCAAAAATCTTCATCAGCGGAATCGCAAGCCGCGATCAAGACATTGACCGAGACGATCAAAGCCGATCTCGAGTTCATGGATCTCTTCAAATTTCTAGAAAAGGCCGCATTCGTGGAGCCCGCGACCGCCGGCCTCACGCCGGATTCCTTCAAGCTGACGGACTGGACCAGCATCGGGGCGGAATTCGTCGCCAAGTCGCAGCTCACGGTTGAAAACGGCACGCTGGCGCTCGAAGCCTATCTCTACGACGCGTTCGGCGGGAAACAGGTTCTCGCCAAACGGTACGTCGGCGCCAAGGGTGATGCCGCGACGCTCGGACATACGTACGCGAACGACATCGTCACTGCACTCACCGGACAACCCGGAATTTTTCTGACCAAAATTTCCATGGTCTGTGACCGCGGCAATAAGAAGACCAAAGAAATCTTCATGATGGATTTTTCCGGCACCAACATGAAGCAGATCACGAGTCACCGTTCGACGGTCGTTTCTCCGACCTGGAGCCCCGACGGAACCCGAATCGCGTATTCGCTTTACGTGAAGCGCTCGAACAACGTGAAGAACATCGACCTCTATCAATACGACTTCCGCACGAACACCATTTCGATGCTCTCCAATCGCAAGGGCATCAACAGCGGCGCGACTTTTCATCCGGACGGCCGCCGGATCGCGCTCACCATGAGTTTCCTCGGTAATCCCGAGATCTTCATCTTCGACCCGCAAGGCAATACCGTGACCCGCCTGACGAAATCATTCGGCTTCGATGTGGATCCCACTTGGAGTCCGGACGGTCGACATGTCGCTTTCGTTTCGTCACGAACCGGCGCCTCCATGGTTTTTCGTATGAACGCGGACGGCTCCAACGTTCAACGCCTTACGTTCGCCGGAAAGTACAACGCGTCCCCAACCTGGTCGCCGACCAACAACAAGATCGCATTTTCCGGCTGGATCGACGGAGTCTTCGACATCTTCATCATGAATCCGGACGGCACCAACATCGAACGGCTGACGAAAAGTCAGGGCAATAACGAAGACCCGCACTTCAGTCCGGATGGGGGCTTCATCGTTTTCAGCTCGAACCGCACGGGGCAGAGCAATATTTACGCGATGAACGTCGACGGAACCTTCGTCAAGCGCCTTACTTATGGGCTCGGGAACTGCGTATCACCTAAATGGTCCAATTCTCCGCGATGAGCAACGGACAGCTTCTACCAGCCAGAGAAATCGAAGACCGCCTCAAGCGGCGCTACCTCGATCGTCTGGCGGAACGCCTCAAGCGGATGCGAAAAAATCTCGTGGACCGGAACTGGTCCGAACTGAAAGCCGAATGCCGGCAAATTCGATTGAACGGCGAAGATTTCGGTTTCAACGAGCTCGTGAACCTCGCTGCCGCACTTGAGCTAAATATCCCCGAAGGCGATATCTCCCGTTCCAAGCCTCTCCCCGGGGCCAAGATCGCGGCTGAAGGTCTGCTTGCCGCCGTCGAAGTCGTGCTTCAGTCCCGCGGCTAAAATCCGCTCAGCGCTGATCGCCGCAAGCCTTGGCGGCCGCGGTGCGATCGATGTAATTCGCATAGGGACCCGCGACTTGACGAGCGCATTCGGCGTCGGTGAGCCGACAAGCGGATGCGGCGGTCAATCGATCAACTGAATTCGCGTAAGGGCCGGCAACATACTCGACGCATTCCTTATTGAAGTTACCCGAACAGGCGCGCGCGGCAGCAAAACGGTCATTCGAATTCGCGTAAGGACCGGCGACATATTCCGCGCAGTCTTTGCCGAAGTTGCCGCGGCACGAGCGGGCGGCTAGAAGTCGATCGTTCGCATTGGAGTACGGGCCCGCGACGTAGTTCACGCAGACCGCGATATCGCGGCCGACGCAAGCGTCGCGCGGATCGCCTTTCGCATTCACAGTCGATTTGCCTTCGAGCAATTGCAGGAGGCCGAGATGAAAGAGGTCCGCGCGGTGGCGCATGTCCAGCTTCACCGGAGCGGCCATCACCGATCCCGAAACGCCAAGAGCCAAGATCGTCAATACAAGCGCGCGAATCATCGACATATTAAGTCTCCTAATATTGAATAAATCTGTATCTCGATGTCCTTTGAATTCAAAGCCATACGACTAAGAAAATACGCTTCGTGGCCAAATCGAAATCAATCGCACCCCGGCCCTCACGTATCAGGGTCTCCAAGGGGAATTTCCTGACTGTTTTCCATCGGGACCAAGGCCGGACTTCCAATCCCCGCATTTCGCCCAAGCCCATCAGTTTGGCCCGGATCTCGTCGAGGCGAGAGGACTGCTCATCGCTTAAGGCTACGACTTCGCCGGCTCGCAGCGCTTCAACCACTTCGTCCAAGGACTGCAAACGATGAATCACCTGTCCAAGCGCGGCCGAGAGTAGCCCCGTCTCGTGCCAAATATTTTTGGACGGGTCGAGCATCGCGAGCCTGGCGGACGGACGTTCCGCGATCGCAGCGCGAAGACCCACGAGGTCCGCTTCGCCGATTGAAACCGCGGCGGCATGAAACATAAGAACGCCCGCCAGACTTGCGAGAGCAAGTCCGCGAAACCAGCCCAGCACCGCGAGCGGGAACAGGGTAATCCCCGTCAAAATGAATCCCGCCGAAACCCAGAGCGGGACGAGTTCGGCCCGGAAAAGTACGACGCCTAAAGCGCCAAACAAAGTTACCCCCGCGAAAGCCGTGGCCATCATCGCGAAGCGATACCAGTTCCCCCGGCCGAGCCGCGCGTAACCCCAGTCCACGAGAAGCGCGAGCATCGGAACCAGGATGAAAAGATAAGTTTTCACGCGATACGGATGCAGCGAAAAGAAAATCGCAGCGGGCATCGACCAACAGAGCGCGAGGCGTACGACATCCGAAGTCCGTCGCCATTTCCAAAGGACTCGGATCGCGCCGGGGAGAAAGAACGTGAACGGAATGCAGAGATAGAGAAGCGCGAGCCAAATCGAACCGAACGAACCGCCGTTCCCGCCGCTTTTCCCGAAACTTTCCTGCAACACGTACTGATCCCAAAAACGTTCGCCGTCCACGATACCGACGTAGGCGAACCAAGCCGCGGCGAAAGCGATGCCGAGCGCGCCGGCCCGGTAGAGACAGCGCTCGCGGAACAACTCCCACTCGCCGCTCGTTAAAAGATACGCCACGTAACCCAGCACCCAAAACATCGAATAAAGCGGACTCTTCACGAGCGCTGACACGCCGACCAGCGAGAAGGCAGCGTAAAGCCACCGCGAATCCCGTTTGCCGTGGGGTTCTGCGAGGTAGTGCAGGCCGGCCCACCACGCGGCCGCATGAAAGAAACAGACCCAGATCTCCATCTGCGCAACCCAACCGTAGGTCGCGGTGCCCAGCGCTGCACCAAACCAGAGGCCGGCACTGGATACACTGCGGCGCTCACCGATTAAGTCGGCGATTTCCCCGATCAGCCAGGCAGTGCCGATTGCGGCAAAGACCGAAGGGATCAATGCACCCGCGAGTCCGAATCCGAAAATTTTCCAACCGAGCAATGTGGCCCAGTATTCAAATGGCGGCTTCGTATAATCCGCCTGACCGAGAAAGGTCGGAATCAGCCACTGACCGCGCTCCCGCATCTCAAGCGAAACGTTCAGGTAGAACTTTTGATCGCCCGTCAAGGGAACGCTCATGCGGCCGAGAAACGGCAAATACACCAACAGCATCCAGATCAAATGTCCCGGATGGTTCCAAAGCTTCCGTAATATCCAGCGTCCGTTCTCTGACATTTGAGTGTGCGTGCGTTAAGTATACTGCCTAACGGGCCTGAGACTTACTGGAAATTGCGCCCTGCACAGCGATAGAATGCGGCTATGTCGAACTCTGAACGCGTTGTCGTCGTGAATGGTGCCCGTACTCCCTTCGTGCGAGCTCGCACGGTTTTTCAAAAAATGCCGGCCTCGGCATTGGGCGGGATCACGCTACGCGAAACCATTGCGCGCTCGGACATTGATCCAAAACTCGTCGAAGAAGTTTATTTCGGCATCGTCAGCGCGCCCCCCGAAGGCTCGAATATTTCGCGCGAAGCGCTCTTTGACTCGGCCCTGCCACCCGAGATTCCCTGCACGACGATTAATCGCTACTGCGCATCTTCGGCCGAAGCCGTTGCGGCAATCACCGCGAAGATTCAAAGCGGCCAGATCGATATCGGCATCGCGGGCGGCGCCGAATCCATCAGTTCCATTCGCGCTCTGTTCAGTCAGGAAGCGACGGACTTTTTTCAAGACATCGCGCGTGCCAAAACTCCGGGTCAACGCATGGGCAAGTTCGCGAGTTTCAAACCCGGATACCTCGCTCCGCAAGCGCCGGGCATCAAGGAACCTACCACGGGTCTCTCCATGGGGCAGTCGGGCGATCTGATGGCGCGCCAATTCCATGTGGGGCGCGAGGAGCAAGACAAGTACGCCGTCGCTAGTCACCTCAAGGCTCATAATGCTTGGGAACGCGGCTTTTATCGTTCGCACGTAGTTCCGGTGGGAACGCCGGACGGCAAAGCCATTGATCGCGACACTGACGTTCGGGCGGATACTTCAGTCGAAAAACTCGCCCTGCTGCGGCCGGTTTTTTACAAAGACGGAACGATCACGGCCGGCAACGCGTCTCCGCTTACGGACGGCGCCAGCGCCGTTCTATTGATGAGTGAATCCAAAGCCCGCGAACTTCGAGTCAAGCCGCTCGGCGTGATTCGGGGATACGCGGCGGCTGCCGTGGACATTCGGAAAGAACCGCTTCTGATCGGTCCGGCCTACGCTATTCCGCGCGCGCTCAAAAATGCAGGCGTCAGCTGGGAAGACATCGACCTGATTGAGATGCACGAAGCCTTCGCCGCTCAAGCTTTAGCGACGATCAAAGCCATTGAATCGCCGGAGTTCTGCAAAGAGAAGCTCGGTTTGGACAAACCTATCGGCCGAGTCGACCTCTCACGTTTCAACGTCAATGGCGGATCGATTCCGCTCGGGCATCCCTTCGGGGCGACGGGAACTCGTCTGGTTCTGCAAGCCTTGCACGAGCTTCGCGCCCGTAAAAAGAACCTGTGCCTGATTTCGATCTGCGCCGCCAGCGGGCTGGGCTCCGTCATGATCGTCGAAGCGATCGATTAGGATCAGCACTACAAGCGGTAAGCCGCCTCAACCTGTTGTAATTTATATTGTTTTATGGATAACTAGCCGATACGCGTTAATGCCGGCCTTGGATTGACGCGGCACTATAAAAATTATATGTTTCACTCGGGTTGTATGTCGAATTTTACCAGCTCCCCACAGAAACAGAGTCAGCAGCTGAAGCTCTTGAACGAGCTTTCCACGAAGCTACAGGGCCTGCTCGAATCTGAAAACTTCCACCAGGAAATCGTCAACATCATCCAGTCGCACCTGAGTTACTACTCGGCCCATATTTGGACCGTTTCAGCGGGCCAATCATCTGAACACTCAGTTCGGCTGGAAGCGCAGGCGGGTGCGTACGGTGGTCATCTGAATATTGGCCACACGCTGGGCGCCGCGGAAGGCGCACTCGGGATCGTTGGAATCGTGGCCCGATCCAAGAAGTCATACCTTTCGAATGACGTATCGCAGGATCCGAACTTCACCAACTTATCGCTTCCCGTCAACACTCGCTCCGAACTTGCGGTTCCGGTGTTTAAAAACGGCGAAGTTGTCGCCATTCTGAACGTCGAAAGCGACGTCGCCGACGCCTTCGACGCCGAAGACGTCATTACGCTTGAAGCCGTCGCTTCGCAGATCGCGGTCGCGATTGCCAACCAACGCCTTTATACGGACGCAAAAAGCTTCAGTAAAACCCTGCAGTCCGCGGTCGAAGAGAAAACCGTCGAATTGCAACGAGCTCACGAGCGAATACTTGAGCAGCAACGGCTGCTCCAAAAGGAAAACAAGGCGCTCAAATCCCTCGTCAATCACGAGCAGGACAAAAACGAAATCATCGGCCGCGCCCCTTCCGTACTGTCCATCCTGACCATGGTCGACAAGATCGCGCCCACCACGGCGACCGTGCTGATTCAGGGTGAAAGTGGCACCGGCAAAGAACTGATCGCGCGAAGACTTCACGTCAAAAGCGACCGGAGCACTAAGCCCTATGTCACCGTGAACTGCGGGGCCCTCCAAGAGGCGCTCCTCGAGAGTGAACTTTTCGGCCACGAAAAGGGATCGTTCACGGGGGCGATTCTTCAAAAGATGGGGCTTTGCGAAACCGCCGACGGTGGGACGCTTTTCCTCGACGAAATCGGCGAAATGTCGCAACCGATCCAGGCCAAGCTTCTGCGGTTCCTGCAGGAAGGCGAATTTTACCGCATCGGGGGCAAGCGCCCGATCAAAGTCGACGTTCGCGTGATCAGCGCGACCAACCGGGACCTTGAACTCGAAGTTCGCGAAAGTCGGTTCCGGGAAGATCTGTTTTACCGCCTGAACACGATCACCCTTCGCATGCCTCCGCTTCGGAAGCGTAAAGAAGATCTTCCGATGCTGGTTGAGTCATTCCTGAAAAATTCGCGCTTCGGCGGAGCGGCCCAGCAGATCAAAAAGGTCGATCCCCGCGTAATGGACGTTTTCCAAAATTACGACTGGCCCGGCAATATTCGGGAACTTCAAAACACGATCGAACGCCTCAAAATCCTGGCCGAGAACAACGAAATACGGCTCGATGACATTCCGTTCACGATGCGAATGCCTAAACTGAGCAAAGGCCGCGCTGAGTCGTCAGACTTCTCAGTGGACATGTCCCTCGACGATGTGGAAAAGAGCCATATTCTCCGCGCGCTGGCCTTTAATCAGGGGAATAAGACCAAAACCGCCCAAAGCCTGGGAATAACGATCAAGACCTTGTACAACAAGCTACACCGTTACGGCATCTTGCCGCCGACGCCGTCTGCAGCCACAAAGGATTCTGAAAGTGTCGCCGAAAGCCAAAGCCTTTAAAAAATCCAAGCCGGTCGCGAAAAAGTCGGCGCCGAAACCTGAAAAGATGGCGGCAAAAGCGAATCCCAAATCCGCGAAGGCGGCCCCTAAAGCGTCCGCGCCTAAATCCGCCGCCGCTAAGGCCGACAAAAAAGGCGGAAAAGCCGCCGCCAAAGCTGAAGCCAAAGGCGGGGCTCCGGTTGCCGCCGCGCCTGGCGAAGAAGGCGTCGATCAAGAAGAACTCGAGGAACAACAAGACGAGGCTGCGGCTGCGTCCGGTGGTGGCGGTGGAAACGCTGCGGCCCTAGCGGCGGCCGGTACTGGCGAGATGTCCGCTTCGTTCAAGAGTTTCCGACATCACCCGGATATGGAAAATTTCTACCGCTTCATTTACGAGAACGATCTTCGTTATGAAGCTCTCACGATTCTCGACCGCATCATCGGCGAGAAGCGGGATCGTCGCGTTCCAAAGCCTTCTAGTAAATCCGCCCATTAGAATTGTAACGCGAAGTCGCTTGAGCTTTTATAAGCGATAAGTTTCGTGAACACCACGCACCGCGTTACTGCTAATGTAACGCGGTCCCCATGCTGAAGAAAAATCATCTCCTCACCCCGGGCCCCACCCCGATCCCGGAACGCGTTCAAGCGATATTTACGCTGCCCATTCCTCATCATCGGACGCCGGCGTTCCAGGCGCTTTTCGGTGAGGTGAAGCAAGGTCTTCAAGACCTCTTCCAAACCAAACAGGACGTCATCCTCCTCACTTGCACGGGTACCGGCGCGATGGAAGCCGCGGTTTCCAATCTCTTCAGCCCTGCCGAAAAAATCATCGTCGTCGATGCCGGTAAGTTCGGGGAACGCTGGGGCAAGATCGCGGCCGCATTCGGCCTGAAACCCGTCATGATCCGGGTAGAACGCGGCGATGCCGTTGACCCCTCCGAAGTTGAACGGGCGGCAAAAGCGAATCCCGATGCTCGTGCCATCTGTTTTACGGCGAGCGAAACCGCGACGGGCGCGCTCATGCCGACTCGCGAACTCGCGGAGATCGCTAAGCGCCACAAAATGCTTTCGGTCTGCGACGCGATTACCGCGCTCGGTGTATTCGACCTCCCTATGGACGCATGGGGCATCGACTGCCTGATCACGGGTTCACAAAAAGCGCTCATGATCCCGCCAGGCATGGCGTTCATCGCGCTTTCGGACAAAGGCTGGGACGCGGTTGAAACGTCGCAGCTCCCGCGGTTCTATTTCGATCTCGCCCGCGAACGAAAAGCTCACGCCAAGGGCCAGACGGCTTGGAGCCCCGCGACGACTCTGATTCAAGGCCTGCATGAGTCCCTAAAGATGCTGAACGAAGAAGGCATCCCGAACGTTTATCGCAGACACGAGACGCTCGCGCGCGCTACCCGCGCTGCGGTCCATGCGCTTGGACTCGAACTCCTCGCCAAAAATGCTCCGTCCCCGGCAGTTACCGCGATCAAAGTTCCGTCCCAAATCAAGGATGGCAAGGCGATCGTGCGCACCATGCGGGACGACTACGGCGTTCTAATCGCGGGCGGTCAGGACGAACTCGAAGGCAAAATATTCAGACTTTCCCATTTCGGTTACGTGGATGAGTTCGACATCACGACCGCGATTTCCTGTCTCGAGCTAACGCTTCACAAACTGGGTTACCCAGTTAAATTCGGCAGCGGCGTGGGAGCCGCGCTTAAAATCTTCGCGGAGGAGAGATCCAAATGAAAACGAAAATCCTGATTACCGACGGCCTTGCCAAAGAAGGCGTGGATATTCTAAAGGCCAATCCGAACTTCGAGGTCGACCTGCGTAAGGCGACGCCTCCGGACGAGCTGGCCAGCATCATCGGCAACTATCAGTCGATCGTGATCCGATCGGCGACCACGCTGACCAGGGAACTTCTCGAAAAAGCCACCCAGATGAAACTCATCGTCCGCGCCGGCGCGGGTGTCGATAACATCGACGTACCGACGGCGACCGCAAAAAAAATTCCGGTCATGAACACGGCTTCCGCAAACTCGCTCGCGGCCGCCGAACAAACGATCGCGCTCATGTTCTCCATGCTCCGCATGATCCCGCAAGCCGCGCAGACTTTGCGCGAAGGAAAATGGGATCGCGACAGCTTCAAGGGTTACGAGGCGACGGGTAAAACTCTCGGCGTGATCGGACTTGGCAACATCGGCCGAATCGTCGCCGAAAAAGCGATCGGCCTCGGCATGAAGGTCGTCGGCTACGATCCGATGATCAAGTCGCTCGCGCAGGTACCCGGCAAGCTCGGTAAAATGGACGACTCCTTCAAGCTCGTCACGACGCTCGATGAAGTCATCACCGCGGCCCATATCCTGACCGTCCATGTGCCCAAGGGTAAAGACACCGCAAATCTCATCAATGCGGAACGGATCGCGAAGATGAAGGACAAGTCGTTTGTCTTGAACTGCTCGCGAGGTGGGATCGTCGACGAGAAGGCCGTGATCGCAGCGTTGGATTCAGGGAAACTCGCGGGCGCGGCGTTCGACGTCTACGAAGTCGAGCCACCCCAGGGACCGAACCCGCTTTTCACGCATCCGAAAGTGGTTTGCGCGCCCCACCTGGGAGCTTCGACTTTCGAAGCCCAGGAACGCGTCGCCCTGACGGCCGCTCAACAGATGGTAGGATTTTTCACGGCCGGCGAGCGCGCCGGCGTGATTAACTGATCAATAATAACAGGAGACCCCATGAAAAAAATCATTCTCAGTTCGGTACTCGCGGTCGCTCTTTCTTCGGCGCCCGCTCACGCTTTTAAACTGGGCGCGCACGGCGGCCTTGGCTTCGGCAGCGGCTCCGCGCACACCGGTTACGAGTCCATGATGGCGCCGATCTTGGGTGGTGAATTCACCTACGGCGCGGGGCCGGCCGACATCGGTCTTTTTTACGATCGCCTCCCCCTCAACCCTTCCGCCGCGACCACGAACGACTCCACGAGCTTCATGGGTGCCGTGGGACGTTTCACGGTTCCGATGGCGGGATACTTTTTTGACGGGAAATTGGGCATGTCCAAGACTAATTTCAACGTGGGCGGGAGCACGGACAACGCCCTGAGCTTCGGCGTCGGCGTAGGTACCAGCATCGATCTCGGCCCGGTTGTCTCGCTCATGCCCCGCGTAGGTTACAACGCTTTGAAAGTGAAAGTCGGATCCCTCAGTTCGACGCGTACGGTGATCGACCTCGGCGTGATCGTGGCTGTCGGCTTCTAGAGAAGGCAAGGCAATGGACAGTAAGAACGTCGTCATCGTCGGAGCTCAATGGGGAGATGAAGGCAAGGGCAAGGTCGTCGACCTTTACAGCGCCCGCGCGGATTTCATCGTCCGTTATCAGGGCGGGAACAATGCCGGTCACACGATCGTTGTGAACGGCAAAAAAACCATTCTGCATCTGATCCCGAGCGGCGTTCTTCATAAAGGCAAGACGTGTCTCATCGCAAACGGGGTCGTTTTCGACCCGGCGGTCTTTTTTCAGGAGATCGAGTCGCTCGTCGCGAGCCAAGCGTTTCACGACTCACCCGAAAAGGTCGTGCGCGTTTCGGAACGCGCTCACGTGATCCTGCCCTATCACCGCTCGCTCGATAAGCTTCGTGAGGAGCACGCGGCCGACGGAAAAGGAAAGATCGGCACGACCGTGCGAGGGATCGGCCCCGCATACGAGGACAAAGTCGCGAGACGCGGAATTCAGGTCGTCGATCTGCTTCGACCTGAGCTGCTCAAGGGCAAGCTGCTGCGGGCGCTCGAAGAAAAGAACGCGCTCTTTCAGCATCACTTCAAGTCACCGGTCATCGAGTTCCAACCTCTCTATGAGGAATGTCTCCGACTCGGCAAACGTTTGAAGCCCTACGTCGCCGACGTCCGTATGATTTTGGTCGAAGCCCTCAAAGCCAAACGTCCGATCCTCTTTGAAGGCGCGCAGGGCACGCTGCTGGACGTCGATCACGGCACTTACCCTTACGTCACCTCTTCGAGCACCGTCATGGGCGGCGCCTTCACGGGCGCGGGGGTGGGCCTGGGTGCGGTCGGACAGGTGATTGGAATCACGAAGGCCTACACGACTCGTGTCGGCACGGGACCGTTTCCTTCTGAGATCGAAGTGACCGAGCCGGCGATCGCGCAACAGATCCGAAAAGTCGGGGCGGAGTTCGGGGCCACGACCGGTCGCATGCGGCGCGTGGGCTGGTTTGACGTCGTGGCGCTTCGTTACGCGGTCGAGGTGAACGGCATCACGGGCCTCGCGCTCATGAAGTCCGACTGCATGGGAGGCCTCCCGGAGATCCGGATCTGCACGTCCTATCGCTTAGGGGGCCAGACTCTCACGAGTCTGCCCTCTTGCATCGAGGATTTGGAGCAAGTCGAGCCGGTCTATGAAACTCTCCCCGGCTGGCCGACCTACGACCCCAAATCCGTTCGGAAACTCGAAGATTTGCCTAAATCTCTTCAAGATTACATGCACCGAATCGAACGCGAACTGGGCGTTCCGGTGGTCCTCATGAGCACCGGCCCCGGTCGCGAGGAAACATTGATCCTTAAAGACCCGTGGGGATGAATTCGAGCGTTGCGCAATCCACTTCGCTTTGATAATTCCCAGCTTCTTCAAGTCGACCTAGAAAAGTGAGCCCATAGCTCAGCTGGTAGAGCATTTCACTTTTAATGAAAGGGTCGATGGTTCGAATCCATCTGGGCTCACCACTTCAATGAACACGACGACAGCCGAGCCTTCAGCTTGGTCTTTCAAGAATTTTCGGATGTTCACTTACAGCGGACTCCTCCTGCCCTTCGCGGCGCAGGCGCAGAGTCTGATCATCGGCTGGCAAATTTACGAGATCAAACGCGATCCGCTCTACTTGGGATTCATCGGCCTCGCCGAAGCACTTCCCGCGATGGCTTTGGCCATGATCGCCGGCACCATCGTCGATCGCACGAACCCGCTCCGAATTCACAAAGCCGTTGGCTGGTTGAATATTCTGACCGCGGGCATGCTGCTATCGATCAGCATGCCGGGGGTGGAGATCTCCGAGACGTCGAAAATCTTCGTGCTGTACCTCGCAGCCTTTCTTGCGGGCGTCGCGCGGGGGTTTCGGATGCCCACCCGAACCTCGCTCGTGCCGCTCCTGGTTCCGCGGGAGGCGCTCCATCTTTCGTCGGCCTGGAGCAGTTCGGTTTTTAGTATAGCTTCGGCGCTCGGTCCCGCCCTCGCGGGCTTTCTTTTTGCGTGGAAGGGTTCCGCTCTCACCTACAGCGTGAACTTCGCGCTCATCGCGGTGGCGATCGTTTTCAACGGGCGCATTCAAGTCAATTATCTCGCGCATAAACGACCGGAAAACGCTGGCTCCTTTGAAGATCTCACGGCGGGCATTCGATATGTTTTTTCACATCCGCTGCTCTTGCCTGCCCTCGCGCTTGACATGTTCGCGGTCCTATTCGGAGGCGCGGTCGCGCTACTACCGGTTTTCGCCGTCGAGATACTGAACGTGGGTCCCACCGGCCTCGGTGTTCTACGGGGCGCCGCTTCGGTCGGAGCGTTGATCGGAAGTGTGCTGCTGATCCGATATCCCGTGCGGCGGCGTACCGGAATTATCCTACTGGCCTCCGTCGCGGGATTCGGCTTTTGCATGATCGGATTCGGCCTCTCGCGCGATTTCTGGCTTTCCGCTTCTCTTCTCGCGCTCGGGGGCGCCTTTGACAGCATCAGCATGGTCATACGCGGAACGGTGATCCAGCTCTCCGCCCCGCCCGAACTGCGGGGACGCGTGGGCGCGGTGAATTCGGTTTTCATCAGTGTTTCGAACCAGCTCGGGGAGTTCGAATCGGGCGTGATGGCGAAGCTTTTCGGAACCGCGCTTTCGGTCATTTTGGGCGGGGTCGCCACGATCATCGTGGTGACCTGGATCGCCGCCCGGTCCCGGGAACTGCGAAAAATGGAACTTCAGACCCTTTAGAACGGCCCTTCGCGAGCTGCACACCTGCTCAGCCTTTGGACACCTGCTCAAAGGCATCTCCATGAATTCATGAGATTTTGAGTCGTGCGCGACGGGTACACCGGTTGCAAAACTTTCCAATATGAAAGCGCTCGTGCAAACGATGGTTTTGGCTTCGATTTTCACCGGCTCGGGCGCACTCGCCGGGGGACTCTGCCCTCGGCCCTGGAAAGGGGCGGCCGGTGGGGACGACTGCGCGATGACCACGTTCAAACTCGGGTTCAAGCCGCGACTGACGTCCATGCAGGTCGTTCCGATGACCTTGCGCAAAGTGGAGGCGCCGCTTCGAAACGGGTATCTCGAGGAAAATCCGAACGTCCCGTTCAAAGGCAATATCGTTTACTTCGAAGGTTTGGGCGATTCGATGGTGAACCAGATGCCCCTCTTTAAACGCCTGACGGACGAAGGATATCGGGTCATTGCGTTTGATTACCCAGGCCAGGGTGGCTCCGGCGGCACGATGAACGACACCCGCATCGCCGACATCTGGAAGATCGGCAACACGCTATTCAACAAGTACGCGCGCGAGCCTGGGAAATCGAAAAAAATTCTTCTCGGCTGGTCGACGGGCGGCCTCGCCGCTTACGATGCGGCACTTTCGCGCCAAGCGGACGCCATCGTTCAAATCGCGCCGGGTAACGCCGCGAACGTGATTGTCGGTGAAAACAATTGGTTTCGCGGCGTGGTCGACCGGATCACGCTCCCGACCTTGACTACTGCCGTTGCAGAATATCGCTGTGGCGCAGAGAATCCGCATCTCGACGGGATTCGGCCCGATTCACCCGTGAAGATTCCGGCCTTCGCGCTCAATCTGCAGTGGACGGCGGCGAAAGATTCTTACCTGCGTCGCGCGGTGGACCGCAAAGTCTGCGGCATGGTGCTGCTCTCCGGTTCGAACGACAGCTATGTCAACGCGGAACGGACTCGCGCGATCATGAGCCGCAAAGCTTCTCACTTCCGCGTTCGTCAATACGCGGGTTCTTTGCATGAAATCCAGAACGAGACGGAATCGGCCGACGGTGATGCGACCGCGGGCATTGCGGATCGGGCCCGCAACGATATCGTGCAGTTTCTCAGCGAGCTTCCGGAGCGCCCGAACGGAACGAACTGTCCGGCAATCTAATGTCGAACTCGGTGTCGCCCCCGGTATCAACCTCCACGGCAAACTCATCGGCGGCGATTACGGATCCCGCCGTCGCGCGCATCTTCGCAGGCCAGCTCATCTCGCAAATCTGCGACAAGCTCATGGCGATCGGCCTCATCTGGGTGATCTCACACGAATTCAGCGAGCGCTGGATTCCCTGGTATATCGCGATCGGCACGCTCCCCCATCTCCTTCTCACCCCTTGGTCGGGTCGACTGGTTTCACATTGGGGGCCGCTCCGCTCCGTCATCGGAACGGATATCTTTAGGGCCGCGCTTTTTTTGGGCGCCGCGATTCCGATTTCGAAGCTATCCGGAGACGGGCTGCTCGCGGTCTTGCTCGTGGTTTGTTTTGTTTCCAGCCTCGCGGGCGCCATCTTCAATCCCGCCATCATGACTCTCCCCATCCGTTTGGCTACCGGCGAGAAGCTTCTGAAAACAAACGCGCTGATCGATTCTTGCTTCTCGATCGCTAACGTTTTGGGCCCGCTTTGCGCGATTCTCCTGTACCAGTCGGTGGGACTTGCCGGCATGTTCGCGGCGAACGGCTTCAGCTATCTGGTCTCCGGCCTGCTCGCCTGGGGCGTCCCGCTGTTGCCGGAGGTCCCCTCGGCTCCACGGACATCGACAGGCGCACTTCCGGGCGCCATTCGCTCGAAACTCATCCGACTCATGCTCCTCAGTTTCCTTTTTCTTAATTTGGTCCTGGCGCCGCTTCTGGTTTTTATGCCGTGGTATGTCAAACATCGATTTGGCGGCGAGATTTCACAACTCGCGATTCTTGAGGCGGCCCTGGGGATCGGCACCGTGGCCGGAAGTCTCATTTTGTCGTTCACTTCATTGCCGGGCCTGGGCAGATCCATGCGCAGCACCACCGTCACGCTCACCGCAATTTCCGTTTTTTACCTGATCTTTTCGCTCTCAAGCGGTCTGACCACCGCCTCGATCACCCTGGCGCTCCTGGGCTTTTTTCTCGCCCTGACCAACGTTCGACTGCTGAATTTTTTTCAGACGGAACCCGATCAGTCAGAGGTGCCAACTGTCATGAGTCGCGTGAATTTGATCGGGATCGCCACCCTCCCCGTTTCGATGGGAGTGCTCGGCGTCTTTATGGAAACCATCTCGGTGCCGCCCTTTGCGACAGCATGCGCTTTGATCTCGATTGCGGTTTCGCTGGCGACCATTCGATTCCCTTTTGAATCGGCGAGAACGGCCCAAGCGGGACCATGAAGCCCGTAAAAACCAAGACGATCGCCGTCGAATCTCCCCATCTGGTGGATATCGACGAGCTGCTCAAGCTCTACTTCATCATTTACGGCAAAGACTATCCAATCGTCTACGGAACCGATCCCAAGGCGATGTCCGAAACCATCGCCTCCGAAAATCATCTTTGGTTGATCGCGCGCGACCAGGGGAGTGGCAAAATCGCGGGCTCGATCGTCTACGAACTCGACCGGATCAGCCGGCTTGGCAAAGCCACGGCGCTCGTCGTGCATCCGGATTATCGCAATCAACGGATCGGGCATCTGCTCGTCGAACATGGCACCGACCTCCTGCTCGCGGGCCCGGAGCGGCTTCACTCGCTCTATACGACAACCCGCACTCTATCGATGGGTCCGCAATTGGTTTTTCTCGGTAACGGATATGTACCACTCGGGATATTCCCGAACGCGCATCGGCTTCGCCAAATGGAAACGACGACGCTCATGGCGAAGTTTCATCCGGAGTCGCTGGCTCGCCGCGATCCAAGCGCGGGAATACCTAAAAAGCTCGGCCCCATCTACGAAGCCCTGCACCAGACCCTCGGAAAATCGCTCGGGGAGATTCTGGGGACCGCGAAAATCCCGGATCTATTGGACCCTACGGCGCCCGTTAAACTTGAGGCCGGCGAAGAAACCGAATTCGAACTGATCTTCGCACCCGAATTCGTCCGTCGCAGATTTTACGAAGTTTTCTCCGACCCCTACGACCGATTCTTTCCGTTCCATTTGCCCAATCTCCTGATTGTCGACAAGAGCGGCGAGGTCGAGATCTTCGCTCACTTCAGCAAGCCCGATGCGTACTGCACGATCGTCGCCAATACCCGGCCCTTCTTTGAACTCGCCGGAAAAACTCGAAGCCTCATGAGGCGGGCGCGCGACTACGGAATTTCCTATCTCGAGGTCCTGATCGGCGCCGAACACACGCGCTCTATCGAAACTTTGCTCAACGCTCAGTTTTTGCCGTCCGCCGTTTATCCCGCCATGCGCGAATCCCAAGGCCGCATGCAGGACTTCATCATCATGAGCCGCAGCATGGAGCCGCTTGACTTCCGCGGCATGGCCATCGAGCAAAGGTTCAAACCCTACGTCGACCAATACGTCGACCTTTGGAAACAGATGCATCTCGACACGCTCGAGGTCTTCAATGACTACCGCTGAGTTGCGCGTGCCGGGTCCGAGTCTTTCGTCGGTCGAGAAACTTTGCGCCATTCGGACCCCGCATCGAAGCGACGCGGAAGCGGATTCACTTTTCGTCGTCGCGATGCGCGAGGCGGTCGATTGGCACCAGGAGCGATCGCCGTTTTACCGGAAGCTGCTCGCGCAACGGGGATTCCAGACGTCCGCGATCCATACGATCGCGGACTGCGCCCGCATTCCGTTCGTACCAGCGAACTTCTTCAAGTCGCACGAAGTGCTTTCCATCCCGCGCGAGGAAGTTTTTCTTCATCTGACGTCTTCCGGTACCACCGGTCAGAAGTCGCAGATTTTTTTTGACGAGTGGTCGATCCGCGCTCCCCAAAGAATGATCGATTTCATTTTCGACGCGCACGGCTGGACGACTCCGCAAACACCCGTCAACTACCTGCTTTACAGCTACGAAACCGAGAACGGGAGCAAGCTCGGTACCGCATACACGGATCATTTTCTATGCAAGTACGCCCCTGGCCGTGAAGTCTTCACGGCTTTGCGGCTGACCGAATCCGGAAAGCACGATTTTGACGTTTTTGGCTGCATCGCCGCTTTGAAGCGATTCGCGGAGGGAGGCGCGCCGGTCCGGATCTTCGGATTTCCCGCGTTTCTCTACTTCACTCTCCAACGCATGAAGGCCCTCGGTCTCTCGCCTCTGAAGTTGCACCCGGACTCGCTGGTGTTTCTGGGCGGCGGCTGGAAAAGCCATGCTGATCAAGCTATCGACAAATTGGCTTTTTATGAGGAGATCGAGGCCCGACTTGGAATTCCGGGTGTGCGTTTACGGGACGGCTTCGGTTCGGTCGAACACTGCATTCCTTATGTGGAATGTGAGCATCACCGCTTCCATGTGCCGGTATGGTCCCGCGTCTTCATCCGCGATCTCGGCACGCTCAAGGTTCTGCCCTTCGGAGAAAAGGGATTTCTGCATTTTGTGTCGCCTTACATCACGTCGGTACCGGCTCACAGCGTTCTCATGGGCGATCTGGCGTCCTTGCACCCGGGCCATGAGTGCGCCTGCGGCGCCGCCACTCCGTTCTTCACCATTCATGGCCGCGCGGGCACTTCCAAAAACAAGAGCTGCGCGGTGGCCGCGGCTGAACTGATCCAAAGGGAGCGATAGTGCAAACGCTCCCTCATCTTTGGCAAGGCGTGTGGATCGACGACGCAGCGCTGAGCGATCGAATCGACGGGCTTGCGGATGAGATCGGCGCCACACTTACACGCCGAACCACGCTCCTCCCCGGCCTATTGGGGGCTTGCGAGGCGCTGGCCGCGGAACTTCGACCGGACGCGGAACTCCGGCGAACCTTGGAGTCACATCTCACAGAGCACGGCGCCGCGACCCCTTCCGAAGTCCAAGATGGCCTTGACGGAATCGCCGCGTTTTTGACCCGGGAAAATCTGGAACGAAAAATCATGCGCGAGCTCGGATCGGGAGATCCGTTTGATCTGGTGCGCATCGATTACCGGGAAAAGATCTACGAGGCGTGGGCGCCGCTCGGATTTCTGGTTCACGTGGCACCGACCAATGCCTTTACGGTCGGGGCGCTTTCCGTCATCGAAGGTTTGCTGGCGGGCAATATCTGCTTTTTGAAAACTGGGGGCGCGGACAGTCTTTTCGCGCAGCTGCTTTTGCACCGCCTCGGCGCACTGGATTTGACTGGCACTTTAGCCGCCCACATCTACGTCGCGCGGATATCGTCCGCCAAGCAAGACCTGCTGCGGGCCATTTTCTCGAACGCCGACGGAGTAGCCGCCTGGGGGGGCGAGACCGGAATCGAAGGCACGAGGAAACTCGCGCCCTTGTCCGCCCGATTCGTCGACTGGGGTCCGAAGATCTCATTCGCCTATTTCGCCCGGGGCTCGTTCGAGAATGTGTCCGCCGTCGATGCCGTCGCCCGAGAAATTTGCCTCCTTGAGCAGCAGGCATGTTCGAGCCCGCAGTGCGTTTTTGTCGAAACCGAGGACCGCGCGGTACTCGATGCATTCGCAAACCGATTGGCCGCCTCGCTTCAGGCGATTTCTCCCGGCGTTCCACGTTTGGCCCCCGGCCCGGCAGAACGGGCGGAAATCACGCAGGTCACGGAGGTCGCGCGCGCCGAAGCCGCCTTAGACCTGGCCCATGTCATCGAATCCGACGACGGCACTTGGCGAATTCTGGTCGAGTACGCCTCCGGGCTGCGGGCGTCCCCTTTGTATCGAACAGTCTGGGTTAAGCCGCTCCCGCGCGCCAAAATTCTGCGGGTCTTACGTCCTCTGCGAGCTTATCTGCAGACCACCGGAGTAGTCTGCGAGGATCGCGATCTCGCCGAGCTAACGCACCTCCTGATCCAAGCGGGCGTATTGCGGGTCACCGCCGGGGGCCGCATGCTCGAGAGTTATGTCGGCGAGCCGCACGACGGCGTCTACGCTCTGCCCCGGTACTGCCGTCGAATCAGCCTGCAATCCACGACCGACGTCGCCCGGATTTCTGATCTGGCCGAACTCGCCGTGGGCGCTCGAGTCGAGCATGCTCCGATTCTGACCAAAGAGGCGTTTCAAGACTTTCGGGTCGACGATCGGTATTCGGAACTTTTCTTCAAAAGCGGGGGGAGTTCCGGGGAGCCCAAGCTTTCCGTATTCACCTACGCGGATTACCACGAGCAGATGCGCCTGGCCGCGGAAGGACTACTTGCAGCCGGACTCGATCCCGCCCGCGACCGATGCATGAATCTCTTCTTCGGAGGCGGACTTTACGGCGGATTTGTCAGCTTTTTCACGATTCTTGAGACTTTGCGCGCACGCCAGTTCCCCATGGCGGCGCATGCGGATCACGAGTTCGTCGCCCAGACGATCGTGGATCAAAAGATTACGACCTTGCTCGGAATGCCGTCCTATCTCATGCAGCTCTTTTCAAAAAATGATGCGACTTTCAAGAAATACTGCGGAGTGGAAAAAATTTTCTACGGGGGCGAGCACTTGGGCGAAACCCAGAAACGCAAGTTCCACTCGGACTACGGGGTGAAGCTGATTCGCTCGGCGACTTACGGGAGCGTCGATGCGGGCCCGCTCGGGTACCAATGCGTAAATTCCGATGGCAGCGCGCATCACCTGCACGCCCGCCTGCACCGGCTTGAAATATTGGAGCTCGATCGTGACGAACCAGCCACGCCTGGTGAACCCGGTCGCCTGATCTTCACGTCGCTGATTCGCCAGGGCCAACGAATTGAACGCTATGAAGTCGGAGATCTCGGTCGCTGGATCCCCGACCCCTGTCCTTGCGGGCGGACGTCACCGCGCTTTGAGCTTTTGGGCCGACACGGGGATGTTTTCAGAATTGGATCGGGGTTTCTGACTTATGGAAAGTTCTCGCGATACCTCGAGGATCGACTCGAGTTTAACGGCGAACTTCAGCTGGTCTTGAGCGACGGCACGCCGGAAATACTCACCTTGCGGACCACGAGTGCACACCCCCCCGCCCGGCTGCGGGAAATATTGCTCGAGGAGTATACCGATCTCCGCGAAATCGTCGTAAGCGACGGCACTTTGGCACTCGAGATCGTATCGGTCCAACCGGAAGAATTGGCGCGTACTAGCGGCAGCGGAAAGCTCCTACACATCGTGGATCGACGAGCTGCTTCACAGGCGAAACTATGAAGATTTACCGCTTGGACGAGCTCGTCGCGTACGTCCGGGAACATTCGCCGTTTTTCAAAACGCTCTATGCCCGTGTCCCTCAGGCCGGAGCCGAGCTGACGGATCTACCCATCCTCGATCAGGCCGATTACTGGGACGCGAACGGCCTCAAAGATAATCGGATTCTGACCGGGCCCCAGGCTGATGGAATCGTATTCAAAAGCGGAGGTACGACGGGACGGCCGAAGTTCTCGATATTCACGAAAGCGGAGTGGGAAGCGTTCACCCAAACCTTCGCGCGCGGTTTGGACCGCGGCGGGCTCCACTCGGGCGAGCGAGTCGCGAATCTCTTCTACGCCGGCGATCTTTATGCCTCGTTTTTGTTTATCCTTCATTCGATGGACCGTGCCGCCCACCCCCCCGTGCAATTTCCGATCGGAGGCGGGACTTCGCCCGCTTCGATTCTAAAGACGGTTCAGGAATTTCAGATCGACGTGCTGGCCGGCGTGCCCACAACTCTGTTGACGCTCGCTGAATTTTACGCCGCGAACGCTGCCCAATATCCGGGCGTGAGACCGGTGAAGGTTCTCTTTGGCGGCGAGTCTATGTACGCGGATCAGCGGGTGCGACTCCAACAGATTTTTCCGAACATCAAAATCCAGTCGATCGGATGCGCCAGCGTCGACGGCGGACCCTTGGGCTACGCCGATTTGGGATGCAAACCCGACGAACACCGCGCGTTCGGGCGCGAAACCATTTTGGAGATCGTCGACGAAGTAAGTGACCAACCGATCACGGGGCTCGGTGTCGCCGGTCGACTGGTGTTGACGAATCTGACGCGTCGCTTAATGCCCATCCTGCGTTATCCAGCTGGAGACCGGGCGGAGTGGCTCGAACCCGTCGACGCTCCGGATCGAAAATTTCGGCTTCTCGGGAGATCTGAAGAGGCCGCCCGGGTGGGCCCAGTTTCGGTCTACTTTGAAGACGTCCGAGCCTTTCTTCAATGCCACTTCGCTAACGTCGCGATCACGCAGTTTCAGCTCCTGATCACGCACACGGGCTCGCGAGATCGCTTGACGTTGCGGCTCGTCAACGAGGGATCCGGAACGCTGGGAGAAGCGGTCCGCGCGGAATTTCACCGCGAACGCCCCATGTTCGCCGATTCGGTTCATGCCGGGCTGATCCATGAGCTCGCGGTGGAGTTCATCACGACTCGCGATCTGATCGCCAACCCCCGTACGGGCAAACTAAGCCGCATCATCGACCGCCGTACCGGTTGATCCGAACCCCGTCCGTAGTTTAATCTTTGGGATCTAATCACCAAGGAGACTGAAATGAATTCAAATAAGAAAAACGCGTTTGTGGGCGCCGCTATTGCGGGCCTCATTGGAATGGGCGCCACGATGGCGATGGCTTCGCTGGCGAACGCCGATGAAGCCAAAGGCACCTGCATGGGTGCGAACGCCTGCAAGGGGAAAAGCGCTTGCTCGACCGGAGAGAACGGCTGCGCCGGCCAAAATAGCTGCAAAGGAAAAGGCTTTCTGCAAACCACCAAAGCCGAGTGCGGAAAGTTGATGAAGAAGAACAAGAGCATAAAGTGGGAAGCACCGAAGGCTTCCGATCACCAGCACTAAGCTTTTTGATTTTAAAATGAACCGGTTTCGTGCCCCCTCCGAAATGTTTCCGTCGCTCGGCATCGGGCTGGGCTTGAGACCGGTTCACTATTCCGAAATTCTCGAGGCTAGCCCTCCTCAGATTGACTGGTTCGAAGCGACTACCGAAAATTATCTGAGCACCGCGGGCGGGAAAGGTGGCCGCCCGCTTCAGGTGCTCGAAGCCATTCGCCGGGATTATCCGATCGTACTCCACGGCGTTTCACTTTCGCTCGGCTCGGTGGATCCTCTGGATTCCGCCTATCTGAAAGAATGGAAAGCCTTGATCGAGCGCGTGGAGCCGGCTTGGGTTTCCGATCATCTTTGCTGGACCGGGGTCGGCGGCGAGAATTTGCATGACCTGTTGCCGCTCCCGTATACTGAAGAAGCGCTGACTCACCTAACGGACAGAATTCGACGGGTGCAGGATTTTTTAGGCCGTCGAATTCTCGTCGAAAACGTTTCGAGCTACGTAGCCTTCAATCACTCAACGCTGACGGAGTGGGAGTTTCTCGCCGAACTTACCCGCCGTGCCGATTGTGGGCTGCTCCTCGACGTCAACAATGTTTTCGTCAGCTCCGTCAATCACGGCTTTGATCCCGAACATTACTTCGAAGCCTTGCCTGCTGAACGCGTTGGACAAATCCATCTGGCCGGGCACTCGGAACAGAACGGACTCCTGGTCGATACCCACGATCATGCCGTGGCGGACCCGGTATGGAATCTCTTTCGAAGCGCGCTCACGCGATTCGGCCGGGTCACGTCCATGATCGAATGGGACGCAAAGATCCCGGATTTTGCGAAGCTCACCGCGGAAGCGAATCGTGCGAAACTCATTCAATCGGAGGTTTTCAAAGATGAAGCCCACCCCTCCGTCGCTCTCTGAAATTCAAAGTGGGTTCAGTCAAATCACGAAGGATCCCCGGGGGGCCGGTCCGGCCGTCAAGGACCACCCTTCGCTCGAACCGTTCATTGCCTTTGATGAAAGGGCCTCGCGCGTGACACGCCTCTCGGTTTACGCCGAAGGCTACTTCAGCCGCCTCGTCGACTCGCTCAGCGGGGATTTTCCCAACCTCAAGCGAATCTTGGATCATTCGTATTCGCTGGATGCATTTCCGAAGCTGATCGCGGATTTTCTGCAAGAGTGTCCGTCGCAAGTCTGGAACATCGGTGATGTCGGTCGGCGGCTTCCCGCATTTCTAGCTCGGCACGAAATCCTGGCGGAGGAGGAATATTTAGCTGACCTCGCGAAGGTCGAATGGGCGGTGATCGAGGCGTTTTATTCGGAAAACGTCGCCGCTTTTGATTCGGCGACCTTGCGGGCTCTTCCCCCCGACGCCTGGCCCGGTCTGATCCCCGCCATTTCTCCGTCTGTTCGAACGTTGACTACCTGGTGGAATACCGCCGAACTTTGGCATAACCCAAGCTTGGAGCCGTGCCGCCTGGACGAATCAGCGACTGTCATGATCTGGCGAAACGGCTGGCGTTCCGACGTCGCACGTCTCAGCCCTTCTGAGTCCACGCTATACGACTGGATCCGAACCGGTTTCAACCTGGGTTCGATCGGCGAGAAATGGCCGGACGAAGACCCGACCCCGGTCATGGAAATCTTCAACGGCTGGATGACGAATGGAATCCTCGCCGGGATCAAAACCTGACTGGAACCCGGTTCGGAACTAGGGCAATGTCTGCGTCATGGATTGGATCACGCCCCAGGACCTCGTCACGATCGCATTCCTAGTTTTTCTGGAAGGCGTCCTCTCAATCGACAACGCGCTCGTCTTGGCCATGCTCGCCCGCCAGCTTCCCGAAAAGCAGCAGAAGCGGGCCCTCACTTACGGCCTCATCGGCGCCATCATTTTTCGCCTGCTCGCCCTGGCTATCGTCACTCAGCTCATGGAATGGAACTGGGTCAAGTTCGTGGGCGGAGGCTACTTGCTCTTCCTCGCCATCAAACACTTCACGCGAGGTGAGGATCACGCGAGCAAACGAAAAATTTATGCAACCTTCTGGAAAACCGTCATCCTCATCGAACTGACGGATATCGCTTTCGCGTTGGACTCAATTTTGGCCGCGGTGGCTTTGACCAATAAGTTCTGGATCGTTTTCACGGGTGGAATGCTCGGAACGATCTTCATGCGCTTTGCGGCGTCCGGGTTCATTCATCTGCTCAAGAAGTTTCCCGACTTGGAAACCACGGCTTACCTCCTGGTAGCCCTGATCGGGACTAAGGTCATCCTGGAGGGGCTGCGTCTTCCAGGACTTGATTTCCATCACACGACGAGTCCGGCCTTTTGGATCTTCTGGGTCCTGATGTTCATCTGCATCATCGCGGGATTTCTTCGCCGGAAGCGTCAATAACAGAAACGTCAAAAATCACTCAACGTTTCGGCCCATTGAGCCGAAACGGCAGTGATGACCCAGGCTTCGCCACAGACTCCTGACGACACCCCCCAGACCAACGGCGATGTCGGCTGGCTCGGCTTTGGTTTCGTCGCGGGATTCGTGGCCGCCTGGTTCCTGCTCAGTCACCTGTCGCCTCATCCGAGCGTTGATCAGGCGGAGCTGAATGCGAACCGCGAAACCGCCTCAGAGAGGGCGACGCCATGAGTGTTTTACGGGAACATCGCCGCGAGCTTTTCCTCGAGTTGCGCCTTGTTGAACGGCTTCACGAGATAACCATTCGCGCCTGCCCGCATGGCTTCGCCGAGATGTTCTTCACCGCCACGGCCGGTAATCATGACGAACGCCGTCCCGGCAATCGCGGGCGACGCCCGCATCGCGCGAAGCAGATCGATGCCCGGCATTCCCGGCATTTGCCAATCCGCGATGACCAAGCCGAATGCTTCGCCTCGCGAAACGGCATCTTGCACCAGCGCCCACGCGCCCTCGCCTTCTTCCACGTCCTGAACCTGCGTGAAGCCAATTTCGAAAAGCATTCCGCGAACGATTCCGCGGATGGCGGGCATATCGTCCGCCACCAAAACCCGCATGCTCAAGACGCCGGAGTCCATAGGGGAATAATCGCATGAAACACAAGATCTGGCTGTTTCAAATTCCGTTTGTCGCGCTGTTCACCTTCGCTTTTTGGGTCGAAACTGCTGGCGTCAACGGCGAACTTAAGAACGAATTTCTACGCACCAAAGTCTTTAAGACCGTACGCACGATTTCGGGCCTTTTCACGAACGCGAAGTTTCATACACGCGGACCGATGCCACCTCGTAACAAGATCGTGGTGGTGGAAATCGACAGCCCTTCGATCGAAACCCTCGGCCGCTGGCCCTGGCATCGGGATTTGACCGCGATGGTCATCGACAAGTCGTTCGAAGCCGGCGCCAAAGTCGTCGGGCTCGACATCACGTTTTCCGAGCCCGATCAACGCGTTCCCGAAGATCTCGCCAAGATCCTCGTGGCCAATAAATTGGGCGGCATCGTTCAATCCTTCGAGACCGACTACGCCCTCAAGGAAATCATCGAAAAGCACAAAGACCGGCTGGTCTTGGGTTGGATGACCGACTCCACGTGCCAGCCCGCTTACGATCTCAAAGAAGAATGCCCGGTTTCGGATCCCGAATACCTGGCCACGCACCAGCCCGGCTTCGACAAGTTCGCGTTCGATACCATCAGCGCGAAATCCCCGTTCGACGTCAATCGGACCGCTATGCGCTCGGCGTTCGCGCTGATCGCGAACATTCCGCTCTACGGCGACGCCGCGAAATATTCGGGCTACCTAAACGTCGAACCGGACCCGGACGGCTACATCCGTCGGATTAATCTGGCGATGGCGGTCAACAAACACATCTATCCGTCGCTGGCGCTTGGGATGGCCAAAATCGGCCTCGGTGAAAAACTCGAAATCGATCTCGACGACAGGCACAACGTCGAGCGCATCTTGCTCGCAAATTCGGGAAAAGTTATTCCGACGAGTCCCCTCGGGGTGATGGAAGTCAACTTCCGCGGCGCGTACCGAACTTTTCAGTACGTATCGGCGATGGATCTGCTTCGCGAAGAAGACAAGATCCAGATCATGGGCCCCGATCGCAAGATTGCCGAGATTTCAAAGTCGAGCATCCTGAAAGACGCCTACGTGTTCGTCGGTCTCACGGCCGTCGGAGTATTCGATATGCGGGCTTTTCCGTTTGACTCCAACACGGCCGGAGTCGAGGGCCACGCCAATATTCTCGATAACATCCTGTCCGGCGACATGCTGACCCAGGGCTCCAAGAACATGCGCATCTGGATGTTCCTGCTCATGACCGTCGGTGCGCTTCTTTTCGCGATTTCCGCCGAACGCCTTGAAGCCATTCCCGCGCTACTCTTGGCGATCCTGACTTTGGGCGGCTTCGCCTGGTCCGACGTCAAATTTCTTTTCGAAAACAACATCAACTGGAACACGTCCCTCTTATACATAGAATTTACGGTCATCTTCATCACCACGCTCGCGATCAAGTACGTCAAGGAGGAGCGAAACAAGAAGTTCATCAAGGGGGCCTTCGCCAAGTACGTTTCACCGGCGCTGCTCGACTCCATCATGGAGGATCCATCAAAACTCACGCTCGGCGGCGAAAAGCGCGAGCTCTCGATTCTGTTCTCGGATATTCGGGGTTTCACGACTTTCTCCGAGCGCATGGACGCCAAAGCCCTCGCCCACTTTCTGAACGACTACCTCGGCATCATGACCGATATCGTTTTTGATTGCGAAGGTACGCTCGATAAGTACATCGGGGACGCCGTAATGGCCTTCTGGGGCGCACCCTTGAATCAACCCAAGCACGCGGCGAACGCCTGCAAGGCGGCGGTCCGGATGATGAAAGCACTTCACGAGAACAAGCCGCGCTTCAAAAGCCAGTACGGTGTGGACGTCAACGTCGGCATTGGAGTCAACTCCGGTCCCGTGAACGTCGGCAATATGGGTTCCGAGCGAATCTTCGAGTATACCGTCATCGGCGATCACGTGAACCTCGCGTCGCGGGTCGAAAGTCTGACCAAGTTTTATTCCGTCGGGATCATCACGACTCGCTTCACGCTTGAGATGATTCAATCTGGCGGCGAGCCGCCGCCCGCTCATCGGATCATCGATTTCGTGAAAGTGAAGGGCAAGAAGACCGCGGTCGAGTTGATTCAGATTTTCGACAAGGATCTGTCGCCCGAAGGTCTGAAACTCTTCGAAGAAGGCCGAGCTTTATATGCGAAACAACAATGGGATCAGGCGATTGAATGCTTTCGGAAGGCCGCCGAGCTCCTCCGTCAAGGCCCTGACGAACCGGACGGGCCGACCGATATGTACATAGAACGTTGCAAGGAATTCAAACTCAAACCTCCAAATGCCGATTGGGATGGTAGCTGGGAAATGCACAGTAAATAAAATGGGACTTAGAGCTACAAAACCACAGACCCCGGCCGCGCAAGGCCCGCAAGTTCGACGGCTCAAAAAGGGAGAAATGCTCTTCTCCGAGGGCGAGAACTCGCGCGCCATGTACTTCGTGAAGAATGGGATGATCCGAATCTTCAAAAAGAAGGGCGATAGCGCGATCGAGATCGACACGATTCATTCGGGCCAGATCCTGGGTGAACTCGCCTTCCTCGACGGCAATCCGCGTTCGGCGAGCGGTGAGGCCCTCACCGATTGTGAGCTGATGGAAATCTCCGGGCCGACGTTCCAAGCCGTGCTCGGCAGCATGCCCGACTGGCTCAAGATCATGCTTAAAGCCGTCGTCGGACGTCTTCGGACCGCCAGCACGCGCATCCGACAGCTTGAGACCGCCAGTACGTCGTTTGACTACTCAGAGAAGGATGGCAAGCGCTCCGCGCATTACGTTTACCTCTCACCGCACGACATTCTCAAAATAGCGACTGCACTTTTGCTCGTCGGCTCCCGTAACGGCAAGGAGATCCGCGTGGGGCTCCTGCAACGTTACGGCAATCAGATCATGGGGATTCCGGTCGCGAAGATCACGACCTTCCTCGACGTCCTCGCGCAGGTCGGGATCGTTAAAATGGGTGATGATCAGGGCTCAACCTCGATCACGCTTCTCGATATCGACTTTCTCGAAGCAGTGATCAGTTATCTCAATGAGGAAAATCTGGTCGAGCCTTCCAAGCAGCACAATGTCTCGCTTCGCGGCTTCATGATCATGAGTTGCATCGTGAAGAACCTCACCAAGTACCCGAAGGACAACGAAACCGGACAGACGGTCATCAATCTCGCGGAAATCAAAAAACTCGAGACCAAGGAAGGCGGCAAAGAGCCATTCCGTCTCGACGAGTTCCCGGAGCTCGTGAAGCTCGGGTATGCGACAAACATCACGATCAAATCCAACGACGCTGCGTTCACCAGCATCAAAGCCGAGGCTTTCACGCAAGCTTACCGATTTCAGAAAGTCGTCATGGCCATCAAGATGGCCAACGAACAAAAGACCAAGGGCGGCGGAAAATAAGCTCTACTTCTCGCGGTAGTCAGTACCGAACGCGCAGGACCTCGGAATCAGTGACCCAGATCAAGTTCTCCGGCTTGATGTCGAGGCTGAATCGTTTTCCAGGTGAGACTTCAGCGCGTTCGTAAACGTCCTGGGCCAAGTCGTACATACGTTTCAAGCTGCCCACCATTTCGGGGGTCGGCCGGCCCGCGAACTGGACCGCGATTTCCGCAAGCGAGAGGCCCTGAACTTCCGGCTTTATTAAAATCGTCCCGCGTGCGGAATCGAGCCGCCCCAGAATGGGGCAAATCGGAAGATGGCGTTCGGGAAAAGCTTGGATCACCGCCTGAGATTGTTCCCATTCGCTCCGGATCCTTGACTCATAAAACCGGATTTGACGACTGGGCCGAGCTCGCCAAGTATTTGCCATTTTCGCCACGATCTTTCCCGAGTAGCCCTGCACCACCGATCGATCCGCGATCGACGCATTGTAGACGGTTCCGATGTAACCATTGGCCAAGCGCCGCTCTAGCACGACAGAGACGATCTGATCGGGGCGTCCCATCACATGAGCCGAAATCGGGCCCACCAAGCCTTTTCCAACGGCTGGATCGACGACGAACTGTTTCACGAATCGGGAAATGCATTCCCGGGCCTGGTCGATCGGGCGGGCCGAGGCTTGCTGCTCAAGAGCCCAAGTGGGTCCGAGCAGGCTGAATATCAGTAAAATGTAGAGACGAACGCCCACGTCTCTTTTATCGGAGTTTTCCGACGAAACGTGAGAATGCGACGGGTTTTAAAATTTGCTTGGAGGCAGCGCCGACTTCACGAACTCGACGACGTGAAAAAACATTTTGACGAGCGGTCTCCCCATCGCGCTTTGCTTCGTGTTCGCCTGAAGCGTCGCCAGTGCGGTCGCCCGCGCTTGAACAACCTCCGGTGCGAATCGATCGGCGAGGGTCTTAACCTGCTCTCGCCATTCATCATGATGGACTTGAATCGCATCCAGTTCTTTGCGGTCGAACCAGATTCCGTGGCCGGTAGGACAGACGTCGATCACGATTCCTGAAGAATAGTTGAAGTTCAGTGGATTCATCCGAGCGGAGCAAATCGGACAAAGTTCCACCGAGGCCCGTTCGCCCTCGGAAACTCCGGCTGCAGCAGTACTGAGAGTCTGGGCAATCTGGGCCGGCGTGAATTTTTCGTCATAGGCCTCGAGCACCATTTCCATCTCGCCACTGTCGAGCCAAGCGCCGCCGCAATCCAAACACCGATCAATGTGAGCGGTTTCATAAATCAGTTCGTCGAGTTTTCCCCCGCAACGCGGACAAATCAGCTTTTCGGGCATTCGGCATTTCTCCTTGGGCTAGGCAAGCTCCGGCCTCAGCTTTTTTACCGCGTCAACGAGCAGGCGGATATCCTGTGCACGATCTTTTTTGGCGACGAGAATTGCGTTCCCCTGCTCCACGATGATCACGTCGTCTAGACCCAGCACCGCGACTAAACGGCCCGGGGCGTCCACGATCAGTCCCTGACTTTCGACGGCGATGAGCTCGCCCGCGGACAGCACTCCCGCCGCGTGCCGCGCACCGATCGCGTCCGCGACGCCCTCCAGCGACGTCCAACTTCCGAGATCGTCCCACCCGCAATCCAGCGGAAACGTGACGACGTTCTTCGCCTTTTCCATGATCGCAAAGTCGATCGAAGTCGCGGTCATCTGCGGATAAGCCCGCGTGACCTGGGCGTTCGACGAATCCCAGGCGGTTTTGTACTCGGGCATGAATTCGTCAAAGGCGCGCAGAATCATGTCGGCGCGCCAGACGAACATTCCGCCGTTCCAAAGATAGCCGGCTTTCACGAACTCTTTCGCACGCTCAAAACTCGGCTTCTCGACGAACGCTTCAACTTTGCTCGGGCCGCCGTTCAGCCTTTCGCCGAGTCGCAGGTATCCATAGCCGGTCTCCGGACGTGAAGGGGTCACGCCGAGCGCCACCAAATCGTCGTGCGACTTGGCCCAGTCGGCGGCATGCCGCACGCATTCTCGAAACGCGTCGACCTTCGGAACGTAGTGATCGGCCGACATCACGAGCATCACGCCGCGTGGATCCTGATCGGCCACCACTCGAGCGGCCCAGTAAACGCAGGGGGCGGAATTACGGCCTTGCGGTTCGGCAAGAACTTTCGTCCGGGGCGCGTCGGCTTTGATCGCGTCCGCCAGTAGCTCTGTCGTCACGATAATCCGCTGATTGTCCGGCACTACGCCGACAAAACGGTCGAGCGTCTGGGCAAGCAGCGATTTGCCGCCCTTGCCAAAAGCCAGCAGCTGCTTCGGTTTTTTTGACGTACTCTTCGGCCAAAATCGGGTTCCGCTCCCCCCGGCCATCACGACTAGGTGGATGGAACTCATGAATTACGTCTCAAGCCTTCGAAGTACCGGTTCGCCCGTAACCGTCTTCCAGGCGAACCACGTCATCGAGCTGCGGCGTCGAGACTTCAAAAATGTCGCAGTCTTCAACCGCGATCATGCGATGTTTTTTACCGACTGGTATGTGGTGTGCTTCGCCCGCGCCCATGAGGATCTCCTCGAGCACGCCTTTGGAGTTTTCAAACACGAGCGTCATCTTGCCCGACCAAACCATGATCGTCTCTTCCTTGATCTGGTGATACTGCAGCGAAAGTTTGTGCCCCTTATTGATGTGCAAAACCTTGCCGACGTACTGGCCGGTCTGCGCCCAAATGAGTTCGTATCCCCAAGGCTTCTCCACCCGTTGAATGCTTTTTTTGGCCATCGCTACGAATCCTTTTTAGCCACAATGAAAGACTGAATCATCTGCTGCGCGCGAAACCGCGCACCCGCTTTTTCCGCTTCATCCCGGGTTTGGTAGCCCCCGAGATAAACTCGGAACCACTTCCCCTTGGTTTTCAGATCGACCCCTCGGAGAAACGGTCGTAGGCCCAACGTCTCCAATGCCTCGATCTGGTCTTTGGCTTCAAGCAGCTTTTGATGCGAACCGATTTGTAGGGTAAATTTGCCGGCTGGGGACCCGCGCTTCGCGGCAGGAACCGAGGACTCACTCATCTCGTCGTGGACGGGTTTCGCCGAAGTGTCAGTACGCGCCAAACTCTTGGAGTTCGAGGGAAGTTCGACGGGCCGCGGCGTATCCAGTCGGATTCCGGTAGCGACGACCTCTTTGTGCATTTCGCGGGCGAGCGTCTCGTCGGCGGCAGGAACCGCCCCGGGAGCTTGCTCGGTCAAATCCTGGCGATTCGGGACTGAATCAGGCTCGGTAGCCGCGGACGTGACTGAGGCCACCTCATCCAAATGCGTGGCCGGAACGCCCACTTGCTTGCCCAAATGCACGCCCAAGGTGAACGCGAAAACCGCGATCAGGAGGATTAAAAGGAGCAGGACTCCCATCTCTTTGCGGTCGTAAATAAAGAGGCGCGGCTTTTTATCCATTCTTGCCTCTCATGATAACGGAAAGATTCGCCCAGATCGACATGGAATTGGACCCGTAATCCGGTCCCCGTGACCGATCCACCCGGTCGAAACCAGCCTGGAGCGACGGAATATCGGCACCGATCTTTCATAGGCCCACCACACATTGGAGGACTTTTATGTGTGTCAAAAATCGGTTTGGTCAGGGTCTGACCGAGTACATCATTTTACTGCTGCTCGTTTCCGTAACGTCCATCGTCGCGGTGCGATCCTTTGGCGGAACCATCAAGCGAAAGATTCAGCAAGCGCGTGAACAAATTAACGAGCAGGTATCGCTGGAGTGAGGCGGCGAGTGGGCTTACGAAGCGGAAACGACTCAGGACAGGTGCTCGCCGAGTTCGGGATCGGAGCGACTTTGGTCACTCTGGCGATCATTGGCGGGGCCTGGATTTTCCGCACGCAATGGGAGCGCAATCAGTGCGCGATCTGGTCGTTTGAATCCGCTCATCTACGACTGACCGGGAACTGGAAACCGCCCACGGGGCTGAAACAAAAAACCGTTCAGGTCCTGGAGACCCCCGAAGGAGTTCAAGCCGTGGGCCGCTGCGGTCCGGTTGTTGAGACGGTCGGGCTCAAGAAACTGGCGCATATTCCATGGTGAGCTCACTACGATGTTCGAGGGGCGTTTTTCAAATCCCCGCGGCGCTCGCTCTCTTCATACTTGCAATCAGTTGGATCGGGGCCTGGTCCGTCTTGCATCAGTGGCGCGGGCGGGTGGCTCTTCAGCTCCGATTGGACGAATGCGTGGGGAAGACGGCCCGACTCATTGAACGAGATCGGAATCGCCTCGAGAGGAGCAATCACGTCATTCAAGCTCTTCGGGCCTCGATTCTCGCGGCGACTGTGCAACCCGAATTGCGGCCGCCGCTCGTTGCGGCATTGCGGGTTGAATTCCTGGGGCAGGAGCTACTTCGTAAAAAGCTACTGGCTCAGGCCGTTCAGTGGCTCGTCCAGAGAGGCTGTGGCTCACGCGCGGACATTCCGCTTCCCTTCGCGGCGTCGGGTTGGTTTCGCCTGCCGGACGATTGGATCGGCCCCCGTCCTTTGCAGTGGGATCCGGGAATCAAACGTGAAGTTCGACTCGTTCTGAGTCGAAACGGGAGAGTCGCCGCTGCCCGAGTCTACGATCGCGGCTTAAAGAGGGAATCGAATGCAATCACCACCGAGAATACTTGGCAGTCCGAATGGGTTTCGGGCCATTTCGGGCCAAGTCTTCCTTGAGGCGTGTTTATGGAGTTCACTCATCTGCCTACTTTTACTGCTCGCGGCCTCCGTCTTTCGAGCCGAATACGCGCGTTATCGAGGCGAACTTCAAAGTTCAAGGATCTACTTACCCGACTCAAAAACTACGCCCCTTACACGCGAGCCGCAGGGATTATAATCCTCGTCGTGCTCACCATTCTATCGGGCCTCCTCGCAAAGACGTTGTCGGAAAAAAACGCGATCGCGAGCTGGCTTCGAACTGAGCGCCCGTCGTTCTCGCTCAGATCTCAATCCATTAGTGTCCATGGGTTTCGAAAAGTCACCGACCCCCTTCGTATGCACAAGGCCCTGCGCTCCCTGCCGCTTTCCAGTGATCCTCAAAGTTCGGTCTGGCTAAGCCTGGATGGCCACTGGATCGGATTCTTCGAGGGGGATGATGCTGAAACGGGAGCGACCGTTTTTGAGCAGCCTGATCTGCGAAAGACCCTTCGACGCTCCGGGCCGACCCCCCCCGCCCTTCCCCGTGACTGGGAATTTTTGGGATACGGCTGGAATGGATTTACCGTACTCATGAACCGGTTGGAGTCGCGACCCCACGAGAAGCCCCAGGAAACTGACGTTACGACTCGGAGCGAGAAATGGAAAGATGCCCGCGCGATCCTGTTCTAGCGGGATGGATTCATCGATGTTAATCCCTTCCAAATGATGAAAACTCCGAATCCTTTTCAGATTTTAGCCGTCGGCTCGATGGCTTTTGACACAATCGAAACTCCCGCGGGCAAAGCGGATCAGGTGCTCGGAGGTTCAGTCAATTATTTCTCGATCGCGGCGTCGTTCTACGCGCCCATCCAAATCGTGGGCGTGGTCGGCGAGGATTTTCCAAAGTCCCACCTCACCTGGCTCAGCGAACGAAAGATAGACACGAGCGGCATGAAAATCGTGCCGGGTAAAACTTTTCATTGGGCCGGCAGCTACGACAAAAACTTGAATGAAGCGAAAACGCTGTCGACCGCCCTGAATGTGTTCGAACATTTTGATCCCGTCCTCTCCCCGGCCCAGCAGGCTTCTCCTTATGTGTTTCTGGCCAATATCGATCCCGTACTTCAGCAGCGCGTCCTCGATCAGATCAGACAGCCGCGACTGGTCGCCTGCGATAGCATGAATTTCTGGATCGCCGGAAAACCGGATGAATTAAAGAAAACGCTTCGAAGAGTCGACATTATTTCCCTCAACGAAGGCGAAGCGTTTCTCCTGTCCGGTGAACGAGTCTTGAGACGGGCGGCGGCGGCGATCCGCGCGATGGGACCGACGGTCGTCATCATCAAGCGCGGCGAATACGGAGCCACGCTCTTCGTTGGAGATTCGGTCTTTCTGGCGCCCGCCTATCCGGTCGATCAAGTAACGGATCCGACGGGCGCGGGCGACAGCTTCGCCGGCGCTTTCATGGGTTTCCTGGCGGAAGCGGGCGCCACTCGTGAAATGGCCCGGGAAAATCCCGCCCGATGGACGGAACTGCTTCGCCGAGCCGTCCTCTCCGGCTGCGTGATGGCGAGCTTTACCGTGGAAGACTTCAGCATTCATCGCTTGATGCGACTCCGCGCGGATGAGCTGGTCGCTCGGCAAAAACTGCTCATGGAAATGATCACGCCCTGACGGGTTCAGCGGCTGCATATATCCTGTGGAAGGAGGCCGAATGAACCGACAATCCGTCTTTAAAACCCTGGCTCTGGTTCTGGTTGCCGCTCTGACGATCAGTTGCGAAGGTTTTCCGGATCCGGCTACTCAGGCACAAACCGAATTCCCGTTCCTGGGCACTTGGTCCGGCTCCGCACGTTTCGTATTACAGCCCAGCACCACGGTTCAGCAGGTTCAAAATTGTGCGACCCTAGCGATCACATTCCGACAGTCCCAGTCCACGCTTCAACTCTTGAGCGGAAGCGGAGTCTGCGATGGGACCACTCTCGACTTCCCATCCAAAATTTACACCCTCGATTCTACGGGAGTCGTACTGGTTGGCGGCATTCGCGTAGGCCGCTGGACTCCGGAAGAGGTACAAATCGAACCCCAGCCAGGAGACGGGAATTTAGTGACCTACAAAAGCGTTTGCTTCGGATCTCCATGCATTCAAAAGCTTGTCGTGGAGCAGTTCACAAAAATCACGGATGGCATCGGCAATGTGACTCGGACTCAGCTGACCGCCACGCTTTCGCGCATCTAGTTTCCTGTCTCGCCGTCCATGACCTGGATCGTTCGATAATCGAGAATCGGTAAATCCTGATCGGCGCCGACGCCAAGAATGGCTTTGATTCCGTTACGTACCCGAGGCTGCATCTTGATTCCGTCTTGCCAGCCCCAAGCCGTCATATCGCGGTGATTCGGTCCCTGTAAAACGTCGGTAATCACGAGCCCCGTGCGGAACTGAGTTTGGGGCTGGGCCGCCAGCTCAGGAAGCCAGTGCTTGAGTTCAACTTCCACGGTAGTTCCGCCCTGGGCGGAAACCTCGTCGAGCCACTGCGTGGTTTCCACGTTAGGCGTCGCGACGTGAACGTGCGTTCCGCCATCAGTAGCGCCTGGGAAAGGTTTGATCCAGTCGAGTGGCTCCAATGTGCCGTCCGCCTTCAAGGTTGCGGTTGGAGAAACGATGTCCCCCACACGGAGGGCCGGATTGATCCCGCCAGCTGTTGAAAGAAATGTGATGTCCTTGACTCCGTGCTCACGAAGCGCCCGGGCGAGCCCAGTCGACAAATCTCCATAGAGAGCCGGAATCACCCAAACCGTCTTGCCGTTCTGAAATCGAATGACGTTGATTTTGAAACCGTCGAGATCATGATGGATCGTCGAGCTAGGGGCCTGTTTTACTTTCCAGCCTTTTTCAAAAAGATCAATCGCTGATGGATCGCCGCCCGAACGGACGAGCGCTTCGACCGTGGGCGTGGCGTAGCCATAGATCACGGCATCGGGTTTGGCGCCGGCTCGCTGAAAGGCGGCTAAGAATTCGGCTTGGAAACCTTTGGACTTACCGATGGTGGTTAATCTCGCGGCAGGCAGATCCGCAAGTTTGAGCATGCTTTGGATATGGATGACCCGGTCTTCGCCGTTCACTCTCGCGATCAAAAGCGCCGTCTTGCCGCCGGGATCCTGGACCTCATATACTTCATGAAAGCCGACCCGGTTCTCGATCTTTCGGCCGATCTTCCAACCGGCTTGGGTAAGGCCGTTCAGCGTTTCACGTCCCTCGCCCACCGCGATGACGAACGGCGTAGGCCGGCTCTTAATCCGAGTGATTGTTTCTTTACCGAGATTGTCCGTTAAATAATCTCCCACATTTTTTAACGTGTGGGGGTCGGTGTGCGACAGTGCGGCAATTTCTGGCGTATAGCCTTTCCTCCCGAGTGCTCCAATCGACGAAAGGAGCCGCATCGCTTCCGCTTGAGCCTTGGGAGTCTCTTTGATCGTTCGTAGGCCGGCGACCAGACTTTCGGATGCTTCCGCAAACGCCTTGATCTGAGCGTCGGCCACAACCGCCGTTGGGTTAGGATACTTTACTCCGAGATCATCAATGACTTTAAGAATCGAAGCGGCCTTGGGATGTTCCGTTACAAAGCCGTGCTGACGAGCTCTGATTTTACTGAGGGTCATCCAAGCGGACGCTTTGTTTTCACCTGAGCTCGTGGGACTTTCGATCACCGCACGCGCCCGTTGCACGATCTTTTCAATCCCGTTCAAAAACTCGGTAGCCACGTGATCCGGATTACTTCGAATCCTCGGCGTGCCAAAGCGCGTGAAGCTCATCACTTCATCGATCTCGCCAAGCGGCCAAAGGCGGTGAATCGGCCGCGATCCACGACATTCAGGTGAAGAACTTGGGTCGCTCTCTGAATCGGGCTTCCTTCAAAGGGTTTAAGGCGAAGAACGTTTCGGTTCCGCGCATCGATCGAAAAGCGGGAGTTTTTGAACCATAGGTCGGCGATGTTGTAATAGGCGTCGATTCGGTCCATGTCCGTTACCCAAGGATTATTGGTCAAGAAGAATCCCTTGCTCTGCATTCCCTTTTTATCAAAGGCATCGATCAGCGTGCGCACTTCCTGACTTGTATAAGTTGGACGCGCCGCGATCCCGCTTTTCGCGACTTTGATTCGATTGGTTTTCAGCGTGAGCGTGCTTGCGTCGTCAAAAGTATCAATGCCCATGAAGACTTCGTCGATTCCGAGCCGATGGTAAGCGTCAATGAGGGCATGATTCACAGCCTTAACGCCTTCGACTTCGGGGAGCAGAAATCCGTTCACAGTATTATGTCGAACGTAGAATCTGAACTGGCCGTGATACGGGCTTTTCTCGTAAAGATCAGCGAACTCGATCAGTCGCTTCGGATTATTGTTCAGATTGCTATCGAGCAAAAAGACGTCGATCGCCTCGCCTTTCTCGAGTTTGCCATGGACCGCGAGTTTTTCGATCTCTTCCATCATCCGAGGTCCAGTGAAGGATTGAAACGATTTCAATCCTCCGGAGCAGCAGATCGCACAGCCCTGCGTGCAGCCGCGGGACGTTGCGAGCAGATAACTCGCCTTCGCGGGAGGCGGGCCTTGATCTTGAAAGAGGGACCGCAAATACTGATCGTATTCTTCGCTGTAAACCCGCCGATACCGAGCCGGATCCGTATGAAGCTGATTGAAGCCGTCATTGGTAAGCCCATGCGCCTTGTCCGGACGGCCCAAGAGAACCTCTTGATCCGAAAGGCGTTGAATGAAGCCGGCGTGCGCCTGTAAGTCACGTACGGTTAAATCCGGCTTTGAAATCGTGCGTAGATAAGCGTCGATCGCGCCATGTTGCTCGTCTCCTAGCCAGAGGAGGTCAGCTTCCCGTCCTCCCAAGGAAATGGGATCGCTGGCAGGTCCAATTCCAGTCGCGATCTTAAATTTACTCGCATACGGAATGTCGTGAGGACGGTCCGCGGCCGAAAAATTGAATTTAAAATACGAATCCCCTCTCGAGTCAGGGACTCGATAGATCCAGATGTCCGCCTTTTCGGCATTCGTAATGACATGTCCGCGCTGCTCCAGCTCCGCCGCGGTTGCCGCGGCGAAGAAGCCTTCAGGAGGCTCGGCGGAAAGCGAAATCAGTCCACCCGTGAAGACCGAAGAGTCCTTTTTGATCAGAGGAGCGAGCGCGCGATCGGGAGCTTGGATCTTAACCCGAATTGGCTTGGCGGTGCCGGGAGCTACGAAAGCCATCCGATCCAGGGACGCGCCCATTTCCAGATTTTCTCCGGCAGCTTCCCGAAGAAGGTAAATGCGACGAAACTCCGCTTGGGTATCGGTATCGATCACGATATTTTTTCCACGCTGGCGATAAACAAACCCCGAAGGGGACTCGGCTAAAGTACCAAGGTCATCGAAGTGATCGACCACAAGGATTTCCGTCACGGAGGTAGCCTTCAAGGTCTCATGCGGAAAATTGACTGCGACCGCACGCGCGATATCCGCCGCATGAGGGATGGTTAGTTTTTCGCCGCTATAGGCGAGCCTCACGTAAATGTTTCCGCTGACCCCCATCATCGACGCATTGTTTTCGAGTTTGGTCAGGGCGCGTGGAGTGGCGCTCCCCGTGACCACTTCGACCAAGACGGGTAACTCGCACGAAGCCGCGTGTGCGGCCAAGCCGTAGCTAATTGAAATGAGTAGGGAAAGGAGGAGGTGCAGGTTCACCTTTACTCATCGGATTCCACGTACGTTAGGTTCAAAAAATCTGCGTCAATAGACTGACGCCGCAGCTCACCAGATGCTCGACTCGGACAGCCAACGAGTCGTCGTGATCTTGAGATCCGTGTAGAAGTCGACGCACGCGCGACCGTGGACTTTAATGTCCCCAAAGAAGGAATCCTTGCTGCCGCCAAACGAGAAAAACGACATGGGAGCCGGAACTCCGATGTTGATCCCAATCATGCTCGGATCGACTTCGTACATGAACTTTCGGGCCGCGCCGCCGGACGTCGTGAAGAGCGTCGTCGTGTTGCCATAGGGACTTGAGTTGATCCACGATATCGCGTCATCAAACTTCGCGACCTTGGATATGAGAACGACCGGACCAAAGACTTCTTCCTTCGCGATTCGCATCTCCGGACGGATGTCGGCGAGCACGGTCGGACGCAGGTAAAAACCGGGCAGCTTTTCGACCCCCTTTCGGCCGTCGACGAGAAGCTTCGCGCCTTCATCGAGCGCGGATTGAATTAAACCAAGAACTCGCTCCTTGGACGCCTGCGAGATGAGCGGACCCATCTGCGTGCGTTCGTCCGCTCCGTCACCGACGATGGTGTCTCGCGCTTGCGCCGCGATCCGGTCGCAGACTTCCTTGTAAGTCGGATCACCGACCGAGATCACGACGGATCCGGCCAGGCACCGCTCGCCCGCACAGCCGATGATCGATTCGAGCGCCGTACGCGTGGCTTTTTCAATGACCGCGTCGGGCAGGATCACCATGAAATTTTTGGCGCCGCCAAGCGCCTGCACGCGTTTTCCGGATGAGCAGCCAGTTTGATAAATGTATTTCGCGACGGGCGTGGAACCGACGAACGAAATCCCTTTCACGTCGGGATGGGCGAGCAGCGCATCGACCACCGCTTTGCCCCCGTGAACGAGGTTCATGACGCCTTTGGGAAATCCGGCTTGTTCGATCAGTTCAAAGACCCGCATCGAAGTGAGCGGCACTCGCTCGCTCGGCTTCAGTACGAACGTGTTTCCGGTCGCGACCGCGAACGGCCAAAACCAGAACGGGACCATCGCCGGAAAGTTGAAAGGCGTGATGCCTGCGAAAACACCCATCGGGCGCCGGATCGTCTGGCAGTCCACGCCTGAGGCAATATCCTCGATTACGTCCCCCATCATGAGCGACGAGATGCCGCAGGCGGTTTCGACCATCTGAATGGCGCGCCGCATTTCGCCCCGAGATTCGACCAGCGTTTTGCCATGTTCGCGGGTGATCAACCGGGCCAGCTCGTCTTGGTGGGTTTCGAGTAGGGCTTTCATTCGGAAGAGCGGTTGGGCTCGGTCGACGGAGGGCGTCGAGCGCCAGCCCGGAAAGGCTGATTTTGCAGCCGCCACGGCCTGAGCGACGTCCTGCGCGTTACCGAGCGGGCAGTGGCCGATCACTTCCTGCGTCGCGGGATTGATGACTTCGACCGACTCGTGCCCGTTGGACTCGGCCCAGGCTCCTAGAACGTAATTTTTGATGACGGGGTTTTTGACCATAGTCCACACGCTATGAAAGAATGAGGCGAAATTTCAAGGAGAGAAGTGACGCTGATGCCTCAGACCGCCATGCCCTCACATCCGGCCCTCAACACCCAATTCCGAGATGGCTTCCGACCCGGATATTCCGCCATAACGCGAGAAGAAAAGGGCAAGAACGGAACGGGAGTTGATTTCGGAATTCACGTGCTGGCCGCGGGGGACCGCGTCGAAGAAACGAGTTCTAAAGAGACCGTCTGGGTCTTGCTCAAGGGCGAAGCCGAACTCAGCTGGCCGGGCGGGCAGGCACGGGTCAAACGTGAATCTCTTTTTGATCAGGAACCGACAGCGCTTCATGTGTCGATCGGCACCAAAGTCACGGTCCGGTCTCTCGGCGGCGGAACCGAATGGGCCGTATCGCGCGTGACGAATGCCGTGCAGTTTTCTCCGGCGCTTTTCCTTCCGCAAGACGTGAAGCCCGAATATCGAGGCAAGGAACTCGTTCAAGGCGCGTGTCTGCGAAACGTCCGGCTCATTTTCGACAAGAAGAATCGCCCCGAAGCGAATCTCGTCGCGGGGGAAGTCGTCAATTATCCCGGTCGCTGGTCGAGCTATCCGCCGCACCACCACAATCAGCCGGAGATTTATCATTATCGGTTCACGTTGCCGCAGGGTTATGGGCACGCGGAACTGGGTGAAGAAGTTTTCAAGGTCAAGCATGGCGACACGCTTCAGATCTCAGGCGGCCATGACCACTCGCAAGTCTCCGCGCCCGGTTACGGGATGTATTACCTCTGGGTCGTGAAGCATCTTCCCAACGATCCTTACCTGGGTTTTGAATTCACCGAGGAGCATCGCTGGATTTTGGATCCAAAGAATCAAGGCTGGGAGCCGCGGAAATGAAAACACTTCGACTGACGATGGCGCAGGCGATCGTCGATTTTCTAAAGGCCCAGTACGTTTCGCGCGACGGTCGCGAGGAACGCCTGATTCACGGGGTATTTGGCATTTTCGGTCATGGCAACGTCGCCGGACTCGGGCAAGCCCTTGAGGAACGCGGCGGGAAGGAACTGCCATTCTTCCAGCCGAAGAATGAACAAGCCATGGTGCACACCGCGGTGGCCTTCGCGAAAGCCCGGCGCGGGTTGGGAACCTATGCCTGCACGACTTCAGTCGGCCCGGGCGCGACGAATTTGTTGACCGGGGCCGCGACCGCCACGATCAATCGGCTCCCCGTGCTGCTGTTGCCGGGCGATGTTTTCGCGAGTCGCATTCCGGCGCCCGTGCTTCAGCAGCTCGAGAACTTCCAGTCGATGGATCTGAGCGTCAACGATTGCTTTCGCCCAGTTTCAAAGTTCTGGGACCGGATCAATCGCCCCGAACAACTCCTAGCGGCGTTGCCGGAAGCCATGCGGGTGCTGGCGGATCCCGAACTCACGGGTGCGGTCACACTTGCGCTCCCGCAAGACGTTCAGGCCGAAGCTTATGATTATCCGGAGATCTTCTTCGGGAAAAAGATCTACACCGTCTCCAGACGATCCGCGGACGCGGCGTTACTCAAGCAAGCAGCCGCGCTGATTCGCGCGGCCAAACGTCCGCTCATCATCGCGGGCGGCGGAGTCTTTTACGCTCATGCGGACGAGACGCTGGGAAACTTCGCGAGGGCGACCGGAATACCTGTCGCCCTCACGCAGGCCGGAAAAGGCGTGGTCGGGGACGGCGCGCCGGAATGCCTCGGGGCCCTGGGTGCGACCGGCACTTCGGCAGCGAATCGCATCGCGAGCCAGGCCGATCTGATCATTTCGATCGGCACACGCCTGACGGACTTCACCACCGCCTCGAAGACGCTCTTCCAGAATCCCGGCGTCCGCTTTATCGCCATTAATATTCAGTCGTTCGATGCCCATAAGCACGGGGCTTTACCACTTGTCGGTGACGCGCTCGCCGTCCTCGTACAACTCGGAGACGCTCTCAAGGGTTTTCAAGCCACCGATTCCTTCCGTAAGGAAGTCGTCGCGGCGCGCGAGGAATGGGACCGGAGTTACCGCGAGATCACGGCCGCGCCGATTACCCCCGGCACGAAAATCACGCAGGCTCAGGTGATCCGTGTCCTCAACGAAACGTTAGACAGCAAATGCACGATCGTCCACGCGGCCGGCGGACTCCCAGGCGATCTGCACAAGCTCTGGCGCTCCAAAGCGTCCGGTGACTATCATTCCGAGTACGGCTATTCCTGCATGGGTTACGAAATCGCGGGCGCTCTGGGCGTCAAGCTCGCCGAACCTTCGCGTGAAGTCTACGCGCTCGTCGGCGACGGAAGCTACCTCATGCTCAATCACGAGATCGTGACGAGCATTCAGGAAGACCGAAAAATCACGATCGTTCTGCTCGATAATCACGGCTATCAGTGCATTCACCGACTGCAGAAGTCGTGCGGCGGCGAAGGATTCGGTAACGAGTTCCGCGCGCGCGAACCGGAACACGGCCGCCTCGCAGGTGCGTTTGCCTCAATCGACTTCGTCGCCAACGCCCGCAGTCTCGGTGCAAGTGCGTTCACCGCCGTCGGCGAAGCCGGTCTTCGGGAAGCACTCACGAAGGCGAGGGCCGAGAAGAAAACCACGCTGATTTACATGGAGATCGAAGTCGCGAGCGACGTTCCCGGCCATGCCTGGTGGGACGTTCCGATCGCCGAAACTTCGCTCTCCGACGCCGTCAAAGAAAAACGGAAGAACTACGAACTCGCCCGAGAAAACCAGCGCTTTCACTATTAGACCCGAGGAACAATAAATGCTGAATCCAAAAAACGTCCGAATAGCCGCGCAACCCATCATCTGGAGCAATGACGACTTTCATGATCTCGGTGGAGACACGCCGCTTGAACGCTGTCTTTCTGAGATGCGTGAAGCCGGATATGCGGGTACCGAACTCGGGCACAAGTTTCCGAAAGATCCGGTTAAGCTTAAGCCACTCTTGCAGCCTTACGGCCTTCAGCTCGTATCGGGTTGGCACAGCACTTATCTTGCCGCGCGGCCGTTCGCCGCCGAAAGATCCGGCTTCATCGAACATCTCGCGTTCTTGAAAGCCATGGGCAGCCCGGTCGTCATCGTGGCGGAGTGCTCGTATCGCACTTACAACGACCCGAGCCGCAAGCTCGCGTGGGAATTCTCGCCCGATGAACCGTTCAGCTCGGAGGAGTGGAAAAATATCACGACCGGACTCGAGGAGTTCGCCAAGATCGCCGAGGATTCTGACATGAAACTTGTTTACCACCACCATATGGGAACCGGGATCCAGAGCCTTCGCCAGACCGACCGGTTGATGGAACATACGCGCCGAGTGCTGCTGGTCGGTGATACCGGACATCTCGCGTTCGCGGGAGAAGACCCGCTCGCGGTTTTCAAAAAATATCAATCGAGGATTGGCCACGTGCATCTTAAAAATGTTCGCCCGGCGGTGGTTACGAAGGCGCGCACCGAAAAATGGTCATTCGACAAAGCGGTTCGAGAAGGCGTCTTCACCGTCCCGGGCGACGGCGGGATCGATTACAAACCAATCTTCGAAGTACTCGAAAGAGCCGACTACGCTGGCTGGATGGTGGTCGAGGCCGAACAGGATCCAAAAAAGGCGCCGCCATTGGAATACGCCAAGCGCGCACGGGCCTACATCAAAGCGACGGCGGGCGTGTGAGTACACCGCTGCGTAAAACGATCGACCTCGGCACCGACTTTTGGAACGACTCGTGCGCGATCCATGAACTGAACGAAGCGGTCGCGGCGGGGGCCACTGGCGCGACCTCGAATCCCGTGATCGTTTCGAGTCTTCTTAAGGGCGATCCCAAGACCTGGAATCCGCTGATTGAACGCCTCGCGCGGGAATTCCCGAGAGAGACTGAAGACGAAATCGCCTGGCGCTTGATTCACGACGCCGGTATCCAAGCCGCGAAAATACTCGAGCCGATTCACAAGGCGAGCGGCGGAAAAAAAGGCCATCTTTCGATGCAGGTTAATGCGAAGTATTATCGCGACGCCGAGCGGATGTACCGCCAAGGCAAGGAACTCGCCGCGCTCGCGCCCAATATCGCGATCAAAGCTCCGGCCACCGCAGCCGGAATCGAAGCGATGAAGCGCTTGACCGCCGATGGCGTGATCGTGAACGCGACCGTGAGCTTCACGGTGGCCCAAGCCGTCGCCGTCGCGGAAGCGCTGGAGAAGTCGATTCAGCCGGGCCGCGCCCTTCCCTATGTCACGATCATGGTCGGCCGTACGGATGATCATATCGGTCGCATCATGGCGTCGGAAAAGATCACGGTCGATCCGAGCGTCGTGCCTTGGGCCGGGGTCGCCGTCTTTAAGCGCGCGCATGCCGAATTCAAAAAGCGCGGGTATCGCTCGCAACTTCTCGCCGCCGCTTATCGGCATCAGCTGCATTGGACGGAACTGGTCGGATCGGGCGTCCTCATGACGATGCCCTACGCGTGGTGGAAGCAGTTCAACGCGTCCGACGTGACTCCGTCTCGCCGGATTGACGAGCCGGTTCCGGAGCCGATCCTTCGCGCGCTCCAGTCGAAGTTCAAGGACTTCAACCGCGCCTACGAGCCCGACGGAATGAAGCCTGAGGAATTCGCGAGCTTCGGAGCCACCGTACACACGCTCAATCAGTTCCTGGGCGGCTATGCGGATCTCGTCGCTTATGTTCGTGACCGCATGGTTCGCTGAGCCGAAACGTCGTAGCCCTTATCACTTGCACTCAATGCCAGCAGTATGCCCGTGTGAGTTGGTTGAAGTGGATGTTACATCAATCGGTCCCGAAGCCATCCCAGAAACATGGGAGTCTGTGAGTGTAATGTCGTGATCATGAGCAGATCCCGCCGTAGCCGCAGTCAACGCAGCACTATAGGTTTGAGCCTGTTCAAAAGTTGTGGAGGATGTGTGTGTATGGGACGGGCTTCCAGTGCTATTCACGCTCGTCACAGCGCACTTCTTGCCACAACCCGACAAATAGAGAGCGGCAACTATAGGTAAAAACATATATGCATTCACTGCTGTCCGGTTCGGAGCATAGCGTAAAAATAAAAAAGGCCTGAAATCTCGGGTTAGAAAGGGTTTACGACAACCCACTTCCCACCCCGAAGGATTTCAAGCCTATGGCTTCTGCTAC
>Ga0163144_10001017_pt1 | contig 66473 bp, 57 predicted proteins | sample OliLak19BULKMAT1_FD_123175 | JGI IMG/M metagenome (GOLD analysis project Ga0163144, IMG submission 123175) | Freshwater microbial mat bacterial communities from Lake Vanda, McMurdo Dry Valleys, Antarctica - Oligotrophic Lake LV.19.BULKMAT1 | ecosystem: Environmental > Aquatic > Freshwater >...
CTCGCGCGTGAAGTCCGATTCGAACATCAGGTAGCTGGCCAGCAGGCTGCCGGCCGCGCCGCGCGCGCCGATCACCGACAGCAGCACCCGCAGCGCCCGCGGCAGCGATCCGAGGTGCCGCGCCGCGATCACACTCGGCTCGACGCTCGGTGCGAGCAGCAGCGCCTCGACGGTGCGCACCCCGGGGGCAAGGCCGGGCGCGGCGACCGCCAGCGCATTCATCCGCCGCAGCCGCTCGAGATCCGCCTCGAGCTGGTCGCTGAACAACGAGTCGAGCAGGAAACCAAACAACTGGCCGGCGCTCGGCGGCCTGGAACGGCCGATCAGGGCGCCGATGCCCGCCCCGCCCTGCGGCCGCACCCCGATCACCAGGATACGATCCGCCCCGAGGTGCACCGCCGGCGAGAGCGGTGCGAGCTGGCGCATCGCCCCGTCGCCGTAGTACTCCTGACCGATCAGCACCGACGGGAACAGCAGCGGGATCGCCGTGCTCGCCATCAGGTGATCGAGATCGAGCTCGACGCGGCGGCCGACCCGGGTCGCGCGCCGCCACTCGGCGAACTCCGGTGCGCCGTCGAAGAACACCGTATGGCGGCCGCCGCTGTAGGTGGTGGAACTGAGCGCGATCGCCTGCAGCGCGCCCTGGTCGACGTTGCTGCGCACCGCCTGCCAGTCGATACGCTCGGCCAGCAGCTCGCGCAGCGGCGTGTTGTCGAACAGCGAGCGCGGCGCCGGCAGCAAAAAGCCGCCCGAGATCGCCGACAGGAACCAGTGCAGGCCGGCGCGCAGCATCGCGACCGCGTCGGCGCGAAACACCTGCGGCACGTGGAAGCCCGCCCACACCTCTTCGAGCGCCGCGACGCCCGAATGCCAGTGGCGCGCCTGCGCCGCGAGCACCGCCGCCGACACCGCTCCGGCCGAGGTGCCGACGATCACGCCGAACGGGTTGCGCCCCCCCGGGTGCAGCTGCGCGATCGCCTTCAGCACCCCGACCTGATAGGCGGAGCGGGCGCCGCCGCCGGCGAGCACCAGCGCGACGCAGGGCGGCACGGTCGTGGCCAGCGAGGGCGGCGCGGACGGCAGCGGGACATCGAGCATGGCGCCATTCTGAAGCATCTCGGCCTGCTGCTACGATGATGCCGCACCGCGACCGGCGGCCGTACTGGGGGAAAGCCATGGCCCTGTCCCTGCGTTCGACACTGCTGCTCCTCCTCGCCTGGCTGCGGGGTCACGCTCGGCGAGCAGCGCGGCAAATGGCTGGTGCTGTATTTCTACCCGAAGGACAACACGCCGGGCTGCACGACCGAGGCCTGTGAATTCCGCGACAATTTGTTCGCGTTCCGCGAGGCCGGCGCGACGATCCTCGGCATCGGCGCCGACGACGTCGAGTCGCACGGCCAGTTCGCCGCCCGGCACGGGCTGCCGTTCCCGATCCTCGCCGACGCCGGCAAGACGACGTCCCGGGCCTACGGCGTACTGTATCGCGCACTCGGAATCCTCGAAGTGGCGCGGCGCGAGACCTTCGTGATCGACCCGCAGGGCCGGATCGTGAAGCACTACACCCAGGTGGAGCCAAAGGGACTTTCGCAGGTGGTGCTGGCGGACCTGAAGCTGCTGAAGTCCCGGGCGCGCTGGGCCGCTCGGCTCTGCGGCCGCCGCCATCCGCCCTGTGATCGTCACGCACGGCCGATGCCCGCGCGCGCTCCGAAACCAACACGATCACGCTTGGGTCTGCCGGGTGCGCCGGCGCGCGACCCGACTTCCCACCGGGCATCCCCCGACCAACACGGAGCCGCCATGTCCAACCAGCCTTCATCCCAGGATCCTACCCGTCGCGCCTTCTTCGAGACGGCCAGCGGCCTCGGCGCCGCGCTGGCCCTCGGCGGCGTCGCCTCAGGCACTGCACTCGCCGCCGCGAGCAAGAGCCCGGCGGGCACGTCGAAATTCGGCAAGGGGCCAGGCCTGGAGGGCCCGTACCTCGACCTGCGCACCGGCAGGGGCAACCAGCTCGCCTATGCGCGCATCCAGGGCGATCTCGACTACGGCAAGCAGAAATATTTCTGGTTCAAGGGTTACGCCTACGCCGTGCAGCCGGGCAAGAAGGTCGTCGACCTGATCGGCACCTCCGGCTTCGGCGCGATCCGTTTCCAGGGCATGCCCGACGGCTCGATCCGGCGCATGTGCCGCGAGGTCATCGTCTACACCGACCTGAAGTCGGGCGAAGTGCTGCAGGACTGGAGGAACCCGCTGACCGGCGAGACGGTGCGCGCGGTGCACGTCGCGAACGATCCTTTCAACTACATGATCGAGGATCACTTCCCGGCGCCGCCCTCCTTCGGCGGACTGAACAAGGAAGCGCCGCCAAGGATCCCGTTCATCCTGCCCTGGTACCAGCACGGCGACATGGCCGAGATGGAGATTCACATCCACCTCGCCTACCCGAGCCCGCTGCAGCCCGACAAGTGGCCGCGCGAGTCGGCTGGCCCGATCGCGCAGGTGTCGGAGTTCTTCGCGCACCACGTACGCGTTGCGGACCTGCAGAATCCGAAGATCACCTCGCTCGACTACACCGGCACCTGGAACCGCATCACCCCGTGGCTGCCGTGGATGCTGATGGGCCAGGCCCCGGGGCAGTGCCAGTACGCCTGCTTCATGGGCACGACCAAGGATCTCGATCAGGTGCTAGACAAGCCCGTGCTCGACTACATCCACAAGAACTACGAGTTCTACCTCGAGGCGCCCACCGTCTGGAGCGACGATCGCAGCCTCTCGAGTCTCGAGCACTACGCCAAGGACCAGAAGCCGGCGCCGGCGAAGCCCTGATCCTGAGTTGTGGCGGCGCACGGCGGCCTGCGGGCCGCGCGTGTATTGCCCGCAGCATCGCGCCAAATTAGCCGCCGGGCGCGTCGTCCACCACCCACGGCGCCCCGCGCCGCTGCTCGTGTGCCTGCGTCAGGCTGCCGACCAGCGACCGCAGCCATTGCGGGTCGTCGACGAAGCGGATGCGCCCCTCGGCATGCACCGCCGAATAGTTCCAGGTCGGCACCACCTTGCCGTGCCGGGGCTTCGACGGGCACCACGACGGCGTGACGTAGTGCTGCGCGCCGCTGAAGATCGCGAGCACCGGTTCCGCGGCGAGGGCCTGCTGCCAGACCGGGTTGGCGCGTGGAACGTTACCACGCAACCGTGGCAGGCCATCGTCGGCCAGGAGCAGTTCTATCGGGATGTGGTTCGCATCCAGGCCCGTCGCGGTTCGCACGACCAGCGTCGCGAGCGGATGGCGCGCGATGAACGCGTGCAGGACCTCGGCTCGCGACTCGCTGAAATGCGCGGGAACGTACATGCGGGGTGAAGCCGCGCCGACCGCTCAGGGCGCGGCGGGCGCAGCCTCCGGTGGCGGTGGCGCACTGGTACGCCCGTTGCTGCCGCGGCGACGCAGTTCGGCGGTCGCGCGGTCGAGCCCCGCGAGCGTCAGCGGGAACATGCGGTCCCCGACCAGCTCGCGCGCCAGCCGGATCGACGGGGTCCAGTCCCAGCGTTCCCCGGGCTCCGGATTCAGCCAGACGATGCGCGGGAAATGCGCCGTGAGCCGCTGCATCCAGACGCTGCCCGCCTCGGCGTTCCAGTGCTCGACGCTGCCGCCGGGCTGCACGATCTCATAAGGGCTCATCGTGGCGTCGCCGACGATCACGACCCGGTAGTCCGGGTTGAAGCGACGGATCAGTTCGAGCGTCGGGGTGCGCTGCGCATGGCGCCGGCGGTTGTCCTTCCACAGGCTCTCGTACAGGAAATTGTGGAAGTAGAAATGCTCGAGATGGCGGAACTCGCTCTTCGCCGCCGAGAACAGCTCTTCGCAGACCCGGATGTGATCGTCCATCGACCCCCCGACGTCGAGCAGCAGCAGCACCTTGACCGCATTGCGCCGCTCCGGCACCAGCTTCAGGTCGAGCCAGCCCGCGTTGCGCGCGGTTGCCTCGATCGTGCCGCCGAGGTCGAGCTCGTCGGCGGCGCCCTCGCGCGCGAACTTGCGCAGGCGGCGCAGCGCGAGCTTCAGGTTGCGCGTGCCGAGCTCGAGCTGGTCGTCGAAGTTGCGGTACTCGCGCCGCTCCCAGACCTTGACCGCCTTGCGCTGGCGCTGGCCGTCGCTGCCGATACGCATGCCTTCCGGGTTGTAGCCGCCGGAGCCGAAAGGCGAGGTGCCGCCGGTGCCGACCCATTTGCTGCCGCCCTCGTGGCGTTCCTTCTGTTCCTGCAGGCGTTTGCGCAGCGTCTCGAGCAGCTCTTCCCAGCTGCCAAGCGCCTGGATCTTCTGCTTCTCCTCGTCGCTGAGCAGCCGCTCGGACATCAGCTTCAGCCACTCGGCCGGCACCTCGGCGAGGATCTTCTCGAACAGCTTCTCGGCGCCGGCGAAATGCTCGGCGAACACGCGGTCGAAGCGATCGAAGTGGCGCTCGTCCTTCACCAGCGTGAGACGCGCGAGGTAGTAGAACTCCTCGGCCGAGCAGAACGCGACGCGTTGCTGCAGTGCCTCGAGCAGCATCAGGAACTCGGTAATCGAGACCGGGACGCCGGCCTCGCGCAGGTCGTAGAAAAACTTGACCAGCATCGCCGTGCTCTGCGGGCCGCGTGCGCGCTGCCGCGCCGCCTCAGGCCCGCCCGCCACGACGGTGCAGGAACACCAGCTGCTCGAACAGGTGCACGTCCTGCTCGTTCTTCAGCAGCGCGCCGTAGAGCGGCGGGATCGCCTTCTTCGGGTCGTCGCTGCGCAGTGCCTCGGGCGGGATCTCCTCGGCGAGCAGCAATTTGATCCAGTCGAGCAGTTCCGAGGTCGAGGGCTTCTTCTTGAGGCCGGGCATCTCGCGCACCTTGAAGAACGCCGCCAGCGCCTCGGCCAGCAGCTCGCGGCGCAGGCCCGGATAGTGCGCCTCGACGATCTTCGTCATCGTCTCGGCGTCGGGGAAGCGGATGTAGTGGAAGAAGCAGCGGCGCAGGAAGGCGTCGGGCAGTTCCTTCTCGTTGTTGCTGGTGATGATGATGATCGGCCGGTGGCGGGCCTTCACCAGCGCGCGCGTCTCGTAGACGTAGAACTCCATCCGGTCGAGTTCGCGCAGCAGGTCGTTCGGGAACTCGATGTCGGCCTTGTCGATCTCGTCGATCAGCAGCACCGGCTGCACGTCCGAATCGAACGCTTCCCAGAGCTTGCCCTTCAGGATGTAGTTCGAGATCTGCGCGACGCGCGCGTCGCCGAGCTGCGAATCGCGCAGGCGCGAAACCGCATCGTATTCATACAGGCCCTGCTGCGCCTTGCTGGTGGACTTCACGTGCCACTCGAACAGCGGGCGGCCGAGCGAGGCGGCGACCTCCTGCGCGAGGCGCGTCTTGCCGGTGCCCGGCTCGCCCTTGATCAGCAGCGGACGCGCGAGCGTGATCGAGGCGTTGACCGCCATGTTCAGGTCGGGCGTGGCGATGTAGTTCTCGGTGCCGGCAAAACGGGTGTCGGTCATGGGGAGGGGTCGGCGAGTGGGGAAGTCGCCAGCTTAGACCGGCCGTTGGCGCACCGGAAGGGCACACGGGAACGCCACGCCGGGCGGGACGGCTCAGCCGGGCAGCGCGCCCGAGGCGAAGGTGGCGCCGCGCTTCTGTCGCGCCACCGGGTCGTTGCGCCAGATGGCGGCGATCCGCGCCAGGGCCTGCGGATACGGCTCGGCGGGCCGGCGGCAGCGATAGCCATAGGTGACAGCGCGGCTCGGCGCGAGCGGCGAGCCTGGGTAGTCCGCCACCGCATGGAAGATCTCGATTCCCGGGGTGTCGCGCCGGAACGCGATCTCCACCATCTGCGCGACGTCCTCGGGGCTGATCCAGGCACCCGGCTCCGCCTCCTCGAGCGTGGCAGTCACGCTGCCGAGACGCAGGCAGGTGACGCTCAGCCCGTGCTTCTCCGCGTACAGCCGGCACAGCGCCTCGCCGTGCAGCTTGCTGGCGGCGTAGTGGCTGTCGGGGCGCACTGGGCTGGTTTCGTCGAGCGGCTCGTCGCGACCATACAGGCCGACGACGTGCATGCTGCTGGCGAACACGAAGCGACCCACGCCGTGGCGCACCGCCGCCTGCAGCAGGTGGCCGAGCGCGATGCTGTTGTCGGCCACCAGGCCCTCGACGCTGCACTCGGAAGGCATGCCGGCGAGGTGCAGCACCGCATCCGCATCCGCATCCTGCAGCACCCGCTCGGCCACGGCAGCGCTGCGCAGGTCCGCGCGCTGAATCGGGCCGTCGCTCGGCACCCCGGGTCCGCCGCGCCGATCGACGCACTCGAGTGTCAGCCCGGTGCGTCGCATCCAGGGCAGCAGCAGCGTTGCGACACGGCCGCTCGCGCCGGTGACGACGGCGCGCCGCACCGGCCGCGACAGGTTCGGCGGTCGCGGCGGCGCGAACCGTGCACGCTCCGCGGATCCGGCGCCCGCGAAGCCCAGCGGCAGCGCCGCCGCCCGACGGGCGCCGGCAACCAGCCGCTCGAACATCGCGAGCGCGGACATCTCAGCCGCGACGTGCGGTTGCGGCGGCGCGCGGCGCGTCGACTGTCGACACCGCTGGGGTAGCCGCCGCCGCCGTCGGGTCCGGTGCGCGGTCGGTCCGTCGCGAGCGGTCCAGCGCCTTCTTGAACGCCGCGAGCGCCGTCAGTTGCAGTTCCTCCTGCGACTTGCCCGCCGTCATGTTGCCGCCGTGGCGGCGCACCAGCAGCGTCACCTGCGGCAGGCGCTCGGCCTTCAGGCCGCTCTCGCGCAGGCGCAGGTACCAGTCGGTGTCCTCGGCCATCCGCATGCCCGCGTCGAACAGCCCGACGCGCCGGAACGCCTCGCGTCGATAGAGCCCGGCGCCGATGTAGTACGGGAACGATTCGCGCGGGTTGCCGCGATACTCGAAGCGTCCGCTGGTCGCGTCGCGCACCAGTATCTGCGCGTGGCCGTGCACCACCTGCATCTGCGGGTCGCGCACCAGCGCGGCGGCCAGCATGTCGAGGTTGTTCTCGGGCCAGAGATCGTCGACGTCGAGAAAGGCGAGAAATTCGCCCGAGGCATCGCGGATGCCGCGGTTGCGGGCCGCCGCGGGCCCTCCATTCTCCTGGCGGAAGTAGCGCACGTCGACCGGCAGTGCCGCGACCGCGGCCGCGATCCCGTCGGTGGAACCGTCGTCGACGACGATGATCTCGAGGCAGGGATAGCCCTGCGCCAGCACGCTGTCGATCGCCTGCGCGAGGAAGGCCGCGCCGTTGTAGACCGGGATGATCACGCTGATCAGCGGCGCCGTCGCCGCAGCCTCGCGGCCGGCGATCATGCCGCCGCCTGCGCCGGCCGGCGCGCGCGTGCGCGCGGCGCCGGCCCACAGCGTCGCGTCGTCGCGCGCGACGAATTCGCGGATCGCGCCCGCGACCCGCGCCGGGTCCGAGCCGAGCACGATCTCGTAGCCGGGCAGCCGGTCGATCATCGACTCGATGAACGCCTGGGTCTTCTGCCCGGCATAGGGCAGCTGCGAAAGCGTCGTGAACGCCGCGGCGCGCCGCAGCGTCATGCGATCGGCCGGCTCGAACCGCGTCTCCGCGAACGGCTCGATCCGCGGCGTCAGCACGGCGCGCAGCGGCATCGAGCGCATGATCTGCGATTCAAAGGCCGGAAAAAGCCGCATCACGGCCTTCTCGCCGTGGAACGACTGGAGGTTGGTGACGTGCTGCGCGAGCGACGGGAACTTCTCGATGTCCTGCGCGTTGAGCTTCGCGGTGCTGAACAGGCTGTAGACGGTCGGCACAGGGTCCAGCCGCACCGCGAGGTAATCGTCGGCGGCGTACCGAAGGCCGTGCACGAGCCCGGTCAGCGCCGTGGTCGACTTGCCGACCCCGCCCTTGCCGGTAATCAACACCGCGCCGTTCTCGTCGCCGACCGCGGCTGCGTGCAGCAGCTGCCCGCCGGTGCGCTCGAGCGCCCAGTGGAACAGCGTGCGCAGCGGCGAGGCCTTGCTCCAGTACGGCAGGTCGTCGGCGCGCTTGACCCAGTAGACGGCCTCGCCCGTCTGCAGGTCCATCACGTTCACGGACCACTCGATCCAGTGAAACGCGGCCCGGTAGCGCCGACTGTCGAAACCCCAGAGGTCGCCGCGATCGGTGAACTCGTCGTTGCTGCAGGGCGGCGGAGGCATGCGCACGCCGGTGGTGTGCCCGTCCCAGAGATGGAACGTGGCCTCGGCCAGCGTCGCCGCCTCGGTCACGAGGTGGCGCAGCGCCGGCATCATCTCGATCAGCAGGCGCGTGCCGGCGAACGCGAGGTCGATGCGCGCACCGGCAACCTCCAGCGGCACGACGATGCGACCCACGGCCCGTTCCGCCTCCAGCGCCGCGCCATGCACGACGGCGAAGAACTCCGCCTGGGTCTGCTCGCTCTTGGGTGCGAAATCCATATTCGGTCTCTCCGCTCGTCGTGAAGCCGGGATCAGCCGGCCGCGGCGAGGCGCGACGGCCCGGCCGGTGTGGGTGGACCGTGGGCGGGTGCGGTGCCCGTCGGCGGGTGCGCGGCGTCGGCAGGCATCGGCGCGTGCAGGGCGCGCGCGCCGACCTCGCGACCGAGACGGCCGTCGACGATGCGCCAGATCTCGTCGGCGAACTCCATCAGGCGCTCGTCGTGGCTGACCACGACGATCGTCGGGGCCTGCGGCAGCGCGCGCAGCGCCGCCAGCAGCGCGCGCACCGCGGCAACGTCCAGGTGGTTGGTGGGCTCGTCGAGGATCAGTGCGCGTGGCTTGCGCAGCAGGGCGCGCGCGATCGCCAGGCGCTGGCTCTCGCCGCCCGAGAGCATCACGCCGCCCTCGCCGGTCGGCGTGTCGTAGCCTTCGGGCAGCGCGCGCACGAAATCGTCGACGCCGGCCAGCCGCGTCGCGGCGACCAGGTCCGCCTCGCTGACCGCTTCGTTGCCGTAGGTGAGGTTGCTGCGGATCGTGCCGAAGAACAGGCCGCTGCGCTGCATGACCACGCCGATCTGGCGTCGCAGCGCGCGCAGGTCGAGCTCGCGGTAAGGCCGCCCGTCGGCCAGCACCTCGCCCCCGAGCGGCGCCGTGAGCCCGAGCAGCATGTTCAGCACCGTGGTCTTGCCGGCGCCGTTGGCGCCGATCAGCGCCACGTGCGTGCCCGGCGCGATCGCGAGGCTGGCCGCGCGCAGCACTGGGTCCCGGCCGTAGGTGAACGTGACCTCGCGCAGTTCGAAGCCACCGCGGAACCGCAGCGCCTGCAGTCCGCGGTAGGCCGCGGGGGCTCCGGAATCGAACACGTCGGCGAGTTTCAGCAGCGAGACGCTGCCGGCAATCACGTCGACGGTTCCGCGCAGCACGGTGGTGATGAAGCCGTTCAGCAGCCCTGCGCCGAAATAGAATGCGAGGAAGGCGCCAATCGTCAGCGCACCGCGCGCCACCTCGATGCCGCCGACCACCAGCAGCACGATCCCGAGCAGGCCGATGACCGTGGACTGCAGCTGCCCATGCACCGCGAAGCTCCAGGACATCTTCTCGCCGCTGGCGCGCAGCTGGTCGATCGACGCCTTCTGGCGCGCGATCTCCTCCGGCTCGCAGGCCTGCACGCGCGTCAGGTCCATCTGCCGGAGCACGAACGACATGCCCTTGTTGTAGGACTCGAACGCACCCTGGAAGCGCTGCACGTCGCGCGAAACGAAGCGGCTCGTGAACGAGGCGGCGAGCCAGGCCACCGGCAGCATCAGCAACGCCAGCAGCACCAGCATCGGGCTGAACCAGATCAGCATCGCGGCCAGGCCGAGGCTCGCGAACACCGCTGGGATCACGCCCGAGAGCAGCGCGTTGCTCATGGCGTCGACCCGTTCCGTCTCCTGGACGATCCGGGATTGCAGTCGATCGAGGTCGGCACGCGACAGCTGGTCGCGCGGCGCGAGATAGACGTGCTCGAGCAGGTCCTCGCGCAGCCGCGTCACGGCGCGCTTGATGACCGCGACAATGGTCCGGCGCAGCGCCAGCGACAGCACGGTGCCGAGCAGCCGCACGCCGACGATCGCCGCGCCGACCTGGCACAGCCGTGCGACGTCGCCCGCCGGGATCGCGTGGTCGAACGCATGCCGGACCAGCCAGACGACCGGCAGCAGCAGCATCGACACCAGCGAAGCGCCGATCGCGTAGCCCAGCAGCATGCGGCGATGCGGACTGAAATAGCGCAGGAACAACGTCCAGGCACGCGGATCGCCGAAGCCGTAGGCGCGCGCGAGGTGCGCCGCGATCCGCGCGACGAGGCCGCCTGCGGGCGCCGCGGCGCTGGAGTCAGGTGGCGGCATGGACCAGCCGCCGGAAACGCTTGGTGAAGCGGCGCGCGAGATAGCCCGGGATGTCGCGACGACCCTCCAGCTGCCAGACGTAGCGCAAATAGTCGGTGAACCCGGCGGCGAACTGCAGCGGCCCCATGCCGCGCGCATAGCGGCTGAACGGCGCCAGTTCCGACACCAGCGGCCCGAACGCGCCCGCATGGACCTCGTGGAAGTTGCGCAGGATGGTGCGGCTCTCGAGCCGTTCCAGCCAGCTCGAGCGGCGTCGTCCCAGCCTCTCGATCGCCGCAGGCGGCACCGGTGCATCGAAGTGCTCGCGCAGGTAGGTGAGGCCGAGCCACATCCGCCGACAGACGCCGCGCCTCTCGGTGAACTCGACCAGCGCCGGCCAGTCGATGTCGGCGCCCGCCTGCCGCAGGATCTGCACCGCGTCGGCGATCCAGCGGACCGGCGGCTCCTCGTTCCAGCGGATGCCGTGGATGATCGTGTGCAGCAGCATCCGCGTCGCGTCCGGCGCCCAGACGCGGTGGCCGAGCAGCTCGAACGGCTCGGCGCCGCTCCAGAACCATTCATCGGCGCGGTCGTCGCAGAAGTCGAACAGCACGTGCCAGTGCAGGTCGAACTCGTGCGCGTCACCGCGCTTGAACCCCATCGCGTGCCGGTAGCGGATCGTGTCGGCCGTGACCGGCCGCCACGGCTGGTAGCCGCGCGTGGCCAGGAACTCGACCGTCTGCATCGCCCTCGAGGCCGGCACGACGAAATCGAAGTCGCCCATGGGCCGCAGCGCCGGATTGCCGTAGTAAAGCAACCCGAGCGGCGCGCCCTTGACGGCCAGCACCTCGATGCCGGCGCCGACCAGCTCGTCGAGGATCGGCTTGGTCTCGGCGGCGAGCTTGTGCGCCTTGACCCAGGACATCCGGTAGGCGCCCTTGAGGCGCCCGGTCAGGTCATCCTCCAAGCCGAGGCGCCGCAGGTTGTCGTACAGCAGCGGCACCAGGCGGAAGATCTCGTAGTCGAACTCGGCGGCGAGGTCGAGCGTGCTGCGCCACTCGGCATAGGCGGCCAGCGCCTCGGCGCGCGAGCCGAGCGCCGCCTTGAGGACCAGCAGTTGCTCGCGCGTCGGGAACAGCCCGCTACGGCTGAATTCCGGGACCGACCCCGCCCGGGGCGTCGCACCGCTCACACCGCCTCCCAGATCGGCCCTTCGGCGGCGGCGCTGGCGGCACGACGCCGGTCGATCGCGGCCTTCAGCGCACGCAGGTAGTCGGCGCGGCTCGCCGCCGGCGCGCGGCTGAGCACGGTGTTGGAGCCGTGGATGCGCCGGCGCATCACGACTTCGGCGGTGATCGCGAGCGAGACTCCGGCGAGCGCCGCGCGCGACACCCAGTCGAGCATTTCCCCGACCTTCAGCGAGGTATCGAACAGCCCCGCGCGCATGAAGGCCTCGCGCCGCACCAGCAGCGTGCCGGCGAAGCGACCCACCTGGGGCGCGGCATCGAAGCCGATCCTCGCCGCCGCCGCGCGGTCCATGCGCGGACAGAGGAACTGCTGCAGCGCGCCGAACACGCCGTCCGCCTGCGCCGCGCCATGCAACGCACTGAAGCGCGCGGCGAGACTGCCCGCGGTCCACAGATCGTCGGCATCGATGAACGCGAGATAGCTGCCGTGCGCACGCAGCACGCCCGCATTGCGGGCCGCCGAGATGCCGCCGTTGGGCTGCGAGTACAGCTCGACGTGCGCACCGAAGCCGCGCGCCACGGCAGCGCTTCGGTCGGTCGAGCCGTCGTCGATCACAACGATCTGCGGATCCTGCGCGCCCTGCGCCAGCACGCTCTCGATCGCCTCGCCGAGGAAGCGCTCGGCATTGAAGCAGGGGATCACGATGCTCAGTTCGCGCATGCTCAGGCCCCCCGGGCCGGCGTGCCGTCGGCCGCGGCGGCCAGCGGCCGCTTGGGCAGCAGGGCCTGCGGGATCACTTCCATCAGGCAGGCCGTCATCGCGCAGTCGCGCAACTCGCCACGGGAGGCTTCGATGCCATCGTTGCAGGCGCCGGGAATGCCCTTCGAGCGCTGCGCGATCAGCCGCACGAGCGGCTCGCGCGCGCCGCGCCGATGTACTTCGCGCCGTTGCGCGCGATCAGGACGACGCTGACGCCGTGCTGGCGATCCGGTCGGTGCATGCCGCTCTCCTTGCGATCGGGCCGGTCCAGCTCAACCGGCCTGCTTCAGTTCCTCGGCCGGCCGCGAAGGCCAGCCTTCCGCGGCCACGTCGTGGATCGGGTCGAGCATCAGCAGGTCGCGCATGTCGGAATAGACGTGCATCTGCGGCGGCTCGTAGGCCTCGCGCACCGCTCCGTCGGCCGCCGGCACCGCGACTGCCGCGCCGGGCTCCGCCTCGCGCACCAGGCTCTCGGCACGCAGACGTTCGAGGAAGCGCTCGACGTCCGCCTCGGCCGCCGCGGGCGCGAGACCGTGGCGGGCCACGAGCCTCGCGGCGAGGCTCTCGGCCGCCATGCCGGCCTCGAGACAGGCCCAGAGTGCAGCGCCGGTTCCGGCGCTGCTGAAGTAGTTCCCGGTAGAGAGATTCATCACCACCAGCTCGCCGTCGATCACTTCGCTGACGACCGAGGGTCTATTGACGATCCACACTGGCTTGCTCACCGTAGCTCCCCTTCGTTGGGCGTCGAGCCCTTTCTTGGACCAAGTCTTCTCCATATCGACGGCAGGACAGCGTGGGCTGGCTCACAAATCGGTCAAGGGTTCGCCTTATGTCCAGCAAGTTCCTGGCGCGCGAGCCGTCAAGCCTGCGCGCCGTGTGGCGCTGCGGCGCGCGCCTGCCCGAGACGCCGCTCTGGCTGGCCCATGCGGGCCAGGTCGCGTTCATCGATGGCGTCGCCGGCGAGCTGCTGCAGGTGGCTCCGGATGGCTCGGGCCAGTCGCGCGTGGCGCTCGCCGCCGAGCTCGGCTTCGCGATCGCCACCGGCGATGCAGCGCTGCACTACGGCACCGGCACCACAATCGCGACGCTGGGCGTGGCGACCCCGTTCGCCACCGTGCCGGGCGATGCCGCGCGACTGCGCCTGAACGATGCCGGCTTCGACGCGGCCGGCGGCCTCTGGACCGGCACGATGGATCGGCGCGGCGCCGAGCCGCTCGGCGCGCTGTGGCGCATCGACCGCGCCGGACGGGTGGAGCCGGCGCTCGATGGCTACACGATCCCGAACGGCTTCGCGCTCGCACGCGATGGCCGCACGCTATACGTCGCCGACTCGCCGCGCCGAGTGGTGGCGGCGCTCGAACTCGATCGCGACGGCCGCCTGCGCTCGCACCGCGACTTCGCCGTCGGCGATGCGCTCTGCCCCGGCTATCCCGACGGCATGACGGTCGATGCCGAGGATCATCTCTGGATCGCGTTCTACGACGGCGGTTGCCTCGGTCGGTTCCGTCCCGATGGCTCGCTGCAACGCGTGGTGCGGCTGCCGGTCGCACGCGTGACCTGCTGCGCCTTTGGTGGCGCCGGGCTCGCGACGCTGTTCGTCACCGCCGGCGACGGCCTGTACGCGTTCGAACCGGGCGTCGCGGGGCTGCCCAGCGCCGCCGGCTGAACCGTCCTCAGCGCGCGGCGGCGACCCGCGGCGGTGCCAGCGTCAACAGGTGCCGGGCCGGCCCGGGCAGCAGCGGCGTGGGGCGACCCGCGGCCCAGTCGTCGAAACCGGAGCGGTAGAACGGCGAGAGCGGATGGCCACTCTGCCCGCCCGGCAACTGCAGGTAACCCTCGGCCTCGCGGCTTGGCGTGACGGCGAAGCGTTCCGACGCGCCGAAACTGCCCATCTGCACCCGCGGCATATCGCGGTCGCCGGGTTGCTGCACCAACGGCATGTCGATCAGCCCCGCGAGCCAGGGCAAGGCGCTCGACAGCGGATGGCGCACCGCGACCAGGTTGCCGGCGCCCCAGGTGCAGCGCTCCAGCGCTGTGCAGGCCGCACGCAGGCCCTCGGCGGTGGCATCGGCCTGCGCGAGCAGGAAGTCGCGCCAGTTCGCATGCGGCGCGGCCAGCAGGTGCTCGGGCTGCTCGGTCACCATGCGCCACAGCGGCGCCTCGAACTGCGGCGGCGGCGCCTCGCGGCCGCTGCCGGCGCCGAGCGTGCGCAGCAGCATCTCCCAGGTCGCGCCCTGGGCGCGCAGCCGGAATTCGCGCACGATGCGGTAGCCCACCGAGCCGACGGCAGCGTGGCCGTCCCAGCGCTCCGCCCAGCGGCGCAGCTCGGCGCGGCGCGGCGCGTTCTTCAGCGCCTCCTCGTCGAGCGTCGCGAGCAGCAGCCGCCGCCAGCGATCGAGGAACAGCGCCCGATCATCGAGCTGGATCCGCAGCATGTCGGCGGGCGTCGCCGGTCCCCGGAGCGCGAGCAGGTCGTCGCGGATCTGGCGCGCACGCGCGCCGAGTTCGTAGGAAAGCCCGCCGCCCGCCTCGTCGCTGCCGAGCACGCGCTCGGCGTCGCCATCGACGACGCGTGCATTCGCCGTCCACAGACGACCGATCTCGGGATCGACGATGCGCGGCTGTTCGTCGGCTCCGCGCCACTCGAACGGCACCGCCGTGGACGGACCGTCGAAGCCGCGCGGAATCCGCCCGATGATCGTCCAGCCGATCCGCCCGGCGCGATCGCCGACCACCAGGTTCAGCTGCGGCACGCCGACCTGCGGCGCGAGCGCCAGCGCGGACTCGACGTCGGGCGCCGACTGGAACGCCAGCATCCGCAGGTTCGTCGCACCATCCTCGACCGCGAGCCAGCGCACCAGCGTGCAGCTGCGGCCGTCGGGCGACGCGGCCAGCAGCACGCCGAGCGGCGATTGCAGCACCTCGATACGGCGCGACGCGGCGCGCGCGATCTCGATCGTCGCGCTGCGACGCTCGAAGCGCCGCCAGCCCGAATCGGTCAGATAGCTGCCCTCCGCGAGGTTGCAGCTCACCTGCGTCACGTCGGACCAGTCGCCGTAACTGTTGGTGAGCCCCCAGGCGATGCGGCCGTTGGAGCCTGCGAGCAGCGCCGGCAGCCCGGGCATCGTCACCCCGTTCAGGTCGAGGTCGCCGGCTCGCAGGCGCGCGCGGTACCACACCGTCGGCACGCGCAACGTCAGATGCATGTCGTTCGCGACCAGCGCCGCACCGCTGGCGGTGAATGCGCCGGCCACCGCCCAGTTGTTGCTGCCCGGCGCGGCGCGCGGTTCCGGCAGTGGCCGCGCCGGACCCGGCGACGAGGGCGGGCCGTGGCGTGATTGCTCGCCCCCGCCCGGCTGCGACATCGCGCGCAGGTCGAGCAGCTCCGGCGGCGGTGCCGGTGACGATTCGAAGCTGCCGCTGCTGCCGGTCGCTTCGGCCGCGTCGGCCGCGGTGGCGAAGTTCGGCGCGTCCCACTCGGTGCCGTGCGGGAACAGGAACTGCAGCACCGCGCGCGCCGGGCTCGAATCGGCCTCGCCCGCCGCGGCGGCGGCGACGATCGTCGCGACCCGCGCACCGAGTTCGCGCCGCAGCCGCTCGCGCGGGATGTCGTCGAACTGCAGCTGCCACCACATCGCGTGCAGCACCAGCAGCGAATCCTCCTCGCGCCAGGGCTGCGGCCGCGCGCGCAGCACCCAGTATTCCCACGGACGGGCGCGCAGCGACCCGAGGCCCGCGTTGACGCCCGCGACGTAGGCCGCGAGCCAGGCACGCTCCTGCGGCGAGGCCGCGGCGATGGCGCGCTGCGCCACCGCGCGGAACGCAAACGGGCGCGCCAGCTGGTCCTGCGCGAACGCCGCCGCGCCGAACAGCGCAGCGAGCTCGCCGGCGGCGAGCCGGCGCGAGAGGTCCATCTGGAAGAAGCGGTCCTGCCCATGTGCGTAGCCGAGGCCGAACGCGGCATCGCGGAGCGTGGCGCCCTGCACGGTGACGATCCCCGCGGCATCGCGCTCGACGCGCACCTGCGATGGCGCGCCCGATGCCGCGACGGCGCCGTCGAGCGCGGGCAGCGAGGCGCGGAACACGAGCCAGCCGGCGAGCGCGGCGCCGAGCGTCAGCGTCGCCAGCAGGACGGCACCGCGGAGCAGCCAGCGAGTCATGCGTTCGAACCCCGTTGGAACCCTGCAGCGTCGGGCGATGCGCGGAGCGTCCCCGGGCCGCGCGTCAGGGCTGCCGCACCTGCAGGATCTGCATGGAGTTGGTGCCCCCCGCGACGCCGGTGAGCTCGCCCTTGGTGAGGATCACGAGATCCCCCTCGTCGACCAGGCCGAGCTTCAGCAGGCGCGTGAAGATCGCGCCGTACATCGTGACCAGCGCCGTCGGACTGACGTCGAAGTCGACCGGATAGACGCCGCGATACAGCGTGACGCGACGGCGCGTGGCGAGGTGGCGCGTGAACGCGTAGATCGGGATGTCGGAGCGGATGCGCGACATCCACAAGGGCGTCGCGCCGGACTCCGTCAGCGCGACGATCGCGCGCACCTTCATGTGGTTGGCCGTATACATCACGGCGTTCGCGATCGCCTGCTCGGTGCCGGAGAAACTGCCTTCGGCGCGATGCCGGACGCGCTGGTGCGAAAGCTGGTAGCCCTCGGCGCCCTCGATGACCTCGGCCATCGCGGCGACCGCCTTGACCGGATACTTGCCCGCCGCGGTCTCGGCCGAGAGCATCACCGCATCCGAGCCGTCCAGCACGGCGTTGGCGACGTCGCTGACCTCGGCGCGGGTCGGCACCGGGTTCTGGATCATCGACTCCATCATCTGCGTCGCCGTGATGACCAGCCGGTTGCGGTCGCGGGTCTGCTCGATGATCGTCTTCTGCAGGCCGGTCAGCGCGGCATAGCCCATCTCCACGCCGAGGTCGCCGCGGGCCACCATCACGACGTCGGCCGCATCGACGATGCCGGCGAGCTCGCGGATCGCTTCGTGGCGCTCGACCTTGGCGACGATCCGCGCGCTCGAGCCGGCGGCGGTGAGCAGCGCCCGCGCCTGGTCGACGTCGGAACCGTCGCGAACGAACGAGAGCGCGACGTAGTCGAGCTCCTCGCCAGCGGCGAAGACGATGTCCTCGCGGTCCTTGTCGGTCAACGCCGGCGCGGAGATGCCGCCGCCCTTGCGGTTGACGCCCTTGCGGTTGGAGAGCTCGCCGCCGGCGACCACCACGGTGTCGATACGGCCGCCAACGATCCCGGTGACCTGCAGCACGATCAGCCCGTCGTTCAGCAGCAGCGTGTCGCCGGGCACGACGTCGACCGGCAGGTTCTTGTAGGCGCAGCCGACCGAGTCCACCGTGCCGGCCGCGGGGTCGAGGTCGGTGTCGAGCGCGAACGGGCGCCCGTCGACCAGCTGCACCGGGCCGTCGCGGAAGCTCTCGATGCGGATCTTTGGCCCGGCCAGGTCGCCGAGGATGCCAACCACGCGGCCTTCGAGCCGCGCCGCCTCGCGCAGCAGCGCCAGCCGCTTGCGGTGGTGGTCGTAGTTGCCGTGGGAAAAATTCAGGCGGGCGACGTCGAGGCCGGCGCGGCACATGCCGCGAAGCACCTCGAGGTCATCGGTGGCGGGCCCGAGCGTGGCGACGATCTTGGTTCGGCGAAGCATCTGCCCATTCTGCGGCCACGCCTGACGAGGCGCCAGCGTCTCCAGCGACCGACGCGCGCCTGCTGCGGCGCAAGGCGCGGGCCTGCCCGATCGCGCGGTGCAGGCGGGTGCGGGCCGAGGACCCGCGGCTTGCTCAGCCCCGGGCGCGCTCCTCGAGCACTGCCACCGCGGGAAGGATCTTGCCCTCGACGAACTCGAGGAACGCTCCGCCGCCGGTGGAGATGTAGGAGATGCCCTCCTCGACGCCATATTTCTCGATCGCGGCCAGCGTGTCGCCGCCACCCGCGAGCGAGAAGGCCTTGCTGCGCGCAATAGCCTGGGCGATGGCCTTCGTGCCCTCGCCGAACTGGTCGAATTCGAACACCCCGACCGGGCCGTTCCAGAGGATCGTGCCCGCCGTCTCGAGGATCGCGCCGAACCGCTCGGCGGTGTCCGGCCCGATGTCGAGGATCATCTCGTCGCCGGCGACCTCGTGGATGCCACGCACGTCGGCATGTGCGGTCGCTGCGAGTTCGCGCGCCACGACCACGTCGGTGGGCAACGGGATCTCTGCGCCGCGCGCGCGCGCCTTCTCCAGCAGGCGGCGCGCCATGTCCAGCATGTCAGGCTCGTGCAGCGACCTGCCGACCCCGACGCCGGTCGCGGCCAGGAAGGTGTTCGCGATGCCGCCGCCGACGATCAGCTTGTCGACGCGCTCGAGCAGCGTGTCGAGCACGGTAAGCTTGGTGGAAACCTTGGAGCCGGCGACGATCGCCACCAGCGGCCGCGCCGGCTTCTCGAGCGCGAGCTCGAGGGCATGCAGCTCGCCGACCAGCAGCGGGCCGGCGCAGGCGACCGGCGCGAAGCGCGCCACGCCATGCGTGCTGGCTTCGGCGCGGTGCGCAGTGCCGAAGGCGTCCATCACGAACACGTCGCAGAGCGCGGCCATCTTCCTGGCGAGATCCTCGTTGTCCTTCTTCTCGCCCTTGTTGAAGCGGACGTTCTCGCACAGCACCACCGAGCCCGCGGCGCAGTCGACGCCGCCGAGCCAGTCGCGCTGCAGGGGCACCGGCTTGCCGAGCAGCTCGGAGAGGCGCGCCGCCACCGGCGCCAGCGAGAACTCCTCGGCGAACACCCCCTCTTCCGGTCGGCCGAGGTGCGAGAGCAGGAACACCTTGGCGCCCTTCTCCATCGCCATCCGGATCGTCGGCAGCGAGGCGCGGATGCGCGCGTCGCTGCCGACCTTGCCCGCGTGCACGGGCACGTTGAGGTCCTCGCGGATCAGCACGCGCCTGCCGCGAAGGTCGAGGTCCGCCATGCTCAGCACTTTCATGCGCGCCTCAGACATGCGCGCCTCAGACGGCCTTCGACCAGGCCACCGTGGTGTCAAGCATGCGGTTCGAGAAGCCCCACTCGTTGTCGTACCAGGCGCAGACCTTGACCAGGCTGCCAGCAACGACCTTGGTCATCGTGCCGTCGAACACCGAGGAGTGCGGGTCGTGGTTGAAGTCGATCGAGACCAGCGGCGCGTCGGTGTAGGCGAGGATGCCCTTCAGCGGGCCTGCGGCCGCTTCCTTCATCATCGCGTTGATCTCCTCGACCGTCGTCGCGCGCCTGGGCGTGAAGGTGAGGTCGACCAGCGAGACGTTGATCGTCGGCACGCGCACCGCGAAGCCGTCGAACTTGCCCTTCAGCTCCGGCATCACGAGGCCGACCGCCGCGGCGGCGCCGGTCTTGGTCGGGATCATCGACATCGTCGCCGACCGCGCGCGGCGCAGGTCGGAGTGGTAGACGTCGGTGAGCACCTGGTCGTTGGTGTAGGAGTGGATCGTCGTCATCAGGCCGCTGACGATGCCGACCTTGTCGTTCAGCACCTTCGCGACCGGCGCGAGGCAGTTGGTCGTGCAGGAGGCGTTCGAGATCACCGTGTGGCTTGCCTTCAGCACCTGGTGGTTGACGCCGTAGACGATCGTCGCGTCGACATCGTCGCCGCCCGGCGCCGAGATAACGACCTTCCTCGCACCACCGGCGAGGTGCGCACCCGCCTTGGCCTTGCTGGTGAAGAGGCCCGTGCACTCGAGCACGAATTCCACGCCGAGCTGGCCCCAGGGCAGCTTCGCCGGATCGCGTTCGGCGAGCACGCGGATGCGATCGCCGTTGACGACCATCGAGTCGCCGTCGACCTTGACCTCGCCGGGGAATTTGCCGTGGGCAGTGTCGTAGCGCGTCAGGTGCGCGTTGGTGTTGGCATCGCCGAGGTCGTTGATCGCGACGATCTGGATCTCGTTACCGCGGCCGGACTCGTACAGCGCCCGCAGGATGTTCCGACCGATGCGGCCGTAGCCGTTGATGCCTACCTTGATCGCCATGTGTCGCCTCCCCTGTCTATGGATTTCGTCGCGCCGAGGCGCAGTCTGTCAGCTTGCCAGCAGGCCCTCGACGGCCTGGGTCACGTTAGTGCCCGTCAGGCCATACTGACGGAAGAGATCCGCAGCCTTGCCCGAGGCGCCGAAGCGGTCGATGCCCAGCACCCGCCCCGCGGTGCCGACATAACGCCACCAGCACTGGGTCGCCCCGGCCTCGACGGCCACGCGCCGCGTGACGGCGGCCGGCAGCACGGACTCGCGCCAGGCGGCATCCTGGGCGTCGAACACGTCGCTCGCGGGCATCGACACCAGCCGCACGCGACGGCCCGCCGCGTTCAACGCACGCACCGCCTCGGCGCTCGGCGCCACCTCGGACCCGGTCGCGATGACCAGCGCCTCGGGCAGGCCCTCGCAATCGATCAGCACGTAGCCGCCACGCGCGATCGCGCGTTCGCGATCCGCGCCGCGCGCCTGCTGGGGCAATGCCTGGCGGGTCAGCACCAGCGCCGTCGGTCCCCGGTCACGCTCGATCGCTGCGCGCCAGGCAGCAGCCGTCTCGAGCGCGTCGCAGGGACGCCAGAGGCTGAGGTTCGGCATCGCGCGCAGGCTCGCCAGATGCTCGACCGGCTGGTGCGTCGGGCCGTCCTCGCCGAGACCGATGGAATCGTGCGTGTAGACCAGCAGCACGCGCTGGTGCATCAGCGCCGCGAGGCGCACCGCATTGCGCGCGTAGTCGGAGAACACGAGGAAGGTACCGGCGTAGGGCACGAAGCCGCCGTGCAGCGCCATGCCATTCATCATCGCGGTCATCGCGAACTCGCGCACTCCGTAGTTGACGTAGTTGCCCGAGGCGTCTTCCGGCGTGACGGCGCGCGAGTCCTTGCGGAAGGTGCTGACCGAACCGGTGAGGTCGGCGGAGCCGCCGACCAGCTCCGGCATGCCGGGGCCGATCGCATTCAGCACCAGCTGCGAGGAAGCGCGCGTCGCCTGCGCAGCGTCGATCGCCGCAGCGGCGGCCGTGGCCTGCTCGCGCAGCGCCGGCCATTCGGCCGGCAGTGCGCCGCGCATGCGCCGGTCGAACTCGGCGGCGAGCTCGGGATGCGCCTTGCGATAGCGGCTGTGGCGGCGGTTCCAGGCCTTTTCGGCACGGGCGCCGCGCGCATGCTGGTCCCAGGCGGCGCGGACCTCGTCGGGAATCACGAACGGCTCGTACGGCCAGCCGAGCGCCTTGCGCGTCGCGGCGACTTCGTCGGCGCCGAGCGGCTCGCCATGCGTCGCCTTGGTGCCCTGCTTGTGGGGTGCACCCCAGCCGATCGTCGTCTTGCAGCAGATCAGCGTCGGCTGCCTGCGGTTGGCGCGCGCTTTCTTCAGCGCCTTCGCGACCGCCTCGGCGTCGTGGCCGTCGACGGCGGGGATCACCTGCCAGCCATAGGCCGCGAAGCGCTTCGGCGTGTCGTCGCGCATCCAGCCGTCGACCTTGCCGTCGATCGAGATGCCGTTGTCGTCGTAGATGCAGACCAGCTTGCCGAGCCCAAGCGTGCCGGCGAGCGAGGCGGCCTCGTGCGAGATGCCTTCCATCATGCAGCCGTCGCCGAGGAAGACATAAGTGTGGTGGTCGACGACCTCGTGGCCTTCGCGGTTGAAGTGCGCGGCCAGCATCTTCTCGGCGAGCGCCATGCCGACGCCGTTGGCGAAACCCTGCCCGAGCGGGCCGGTCGTGGTCTCGATGCCCATGTCGAGGTCGTGCTCGGGGTGGCCGGCGGTGCGCGCGCCGAGCTGGCGGAAATTGCGCAGCTCCTCGAGCGTGACCGGATAGCCGCTGAGGTGCAGCAGCGAATAGAGCAGCATCGACGCGTGGCCGTTCGAAAGGACGAAGCGGTCGCGATCGACCCAGCGCGGGTTGCCCGGGTTGTGCTCGAGGACCTCGCTCCAGAGTACCTCGGCGATGTCCGCCATGCCCATCGGGGCGCCGGGATGGCCCGAATTGGCTCTCTGGACGGCGTCCATCGACAGGGCACGGACGGCATTGGCGAGGTCGCGGCGTGTGGTCATGGTTTCCCGGGTGGCCGTCGGACTCGTGGCCGTCGAAAATGCGGGCGGTATTGTCCTCCACGGCTCCCGCCCGTTCAATCGAATCCGTGAAGGCCGGCACGGCCAAAAGTGCGCGACAGGCGCCACTCAGGCTATACTTGCCGTTCCCCCGAAGGAGCGCGAAAACGCATGTCGAACAGCTACTTGTTCACGTCTGAGTCCGTGTCGGAAGGCCACCCGGACAAGGTCGCGGACCAGATTTCCGATGCCGTCCTCGATGCGATCATCGCGCAGGACAAGCGCGCCCGGGTCGCCTGCGAGACGCTGGTCAAGACCGGCGTGGTCATCGTCGCCGGCGAAGTCACCACTTCCGCCTGGGTCGACGTCGAGGCGCTGGTGCGCAAGACCGTGCTCGACATCGGCTACGACTCCTCCGAGATGGGCTTCGACGGCGCCAGCTGCGGCGTGCTGAACGTGATCGGCAAGCAGTCGCCCGACATCGCGATGGGCGTTGATCGCAAGGACGAGCGCAAGCAGGGCGCGGGCGACCAGGGCCTGATGTTCGGCTATGCCACCAACGAGACCGACGTGCTGATGCCCGCGCCGATCACGCTCGCGCATCGCCTGGTCGAGCGCCAGGCCGCGGTGCGCAAGAAGGGCAAGCTCGCCTGGCTGCGCCCCGATGCCAAGAGCCAGGTCACGCTGCGCTACGAGAACGACAAGCCGGTCGCGATCGACGCCGTCGTGCTCTCCACCCAGCATTCCGACGACATCTCCACCAAGCGCCTGCGCGAGGCCGTGATGGAGGAGATCCTGCTGCCGGTGCTGCCGAAGAAGTGGCTGCACAAGGGCACCAGGTACCACATCAACCCCACCGGCCGGTTCGTGATCGGCGGCCCGGTTGGCGACTGCGGCCTGACCGGCCGCAAGATCATCGTCGACACCTACGGCGGCTTCGCACGCCATGGCGGCGGCGCGTTCTCGGGCAAGGACCCCTCCAAGGTCGACCGCTCGGCCGCCTATGCGGCGCGCTACGTCGCCAAGAACATCGTCGCCGCCGGCCTCGCCGAGCGCTGCGAGGTGCAGGTGTCCTACGCGATCGGCGTGGCCGAGCCGACCTCGATCATGGTCGAGTCATTCGGCACCAGCCGCCTGTCGCGCGACGAGCTGACGGCGCTGGTGCGCCGCCACTTCGACCTCACGCCCTACGGCCTGCGCGAGATGCTCGACCTGGTGCGCCCGATCTACCAGAAGACCGCCGCCTACGGGCACTTCGGTCGCGAAGACAAGGACTTCACTTGGGAGCACACGGACAAGGCCGCCGCGCTCGCCGCGGACGCCTCCGGCCCCGGCCGGACGGCCAATGGCGGCAAGTCCCGCGCGGCCGGTGGCAAGGCGCGCAAGGCGGGGGGGCGCAAGCAGCGCTGAAAATCGAACTTGCCGGGGATCCGGCCGTCCAATCGGGCGGATCCCTGGACTGCTCTTCGAGGGGCGCTGCAGCGTCGCATGGGCGACGCCAGGCTCGCGGAGCGGAAACTGATGCAACGGCGCCCGTTAACCGGCTCTGAAGGAGCCTAACGGAGAACGCTATGAACGCTGTTGTGAAAGACCAGAAGATCGGCAAGCACGCCGACTTCCACGTCGCCGACCTTGCCCTGGCCGACTGGGGCCGCAAGGAGATCCGCATCGCCGAGACGGAGATGCCCGGATTGATGATGATCCGCGAAGAGTTCGCCCCCACCCAGCCGCTGCGCGGCGCCCGCATCACGGGCTCGCTGCACATGACGATCCAGACTGCGGTGCTGATCGAGACGCTGCAGGCGCTCGGCGCCTCAGTGCGCTGGGCGTCCTGCAACATCTTCTCGACCCAGGACCACGCGGCCGCGGCGATCGCCGTCAAGGGCACCCCGGTGTTCGCCTACAAGGGCGAGACGCTGACGGAATACTGGGACTACACCCACCGGATCTTCGAGTGGCCCGACGGTGGCTACACCAACATGATCCTCGACGACGGCGGCGACGCGACGCTGCTGCTGCACCTCGGCACCCGCGCCGAGTCCGACCTCTCGGTGCTCGCGCACCCGGAGAGCGAGGAAGAGATCTGCCTGTTCGACTCCATCAAGGCGCAGCTGAAGCGCGACCCGAAGTGGTACTCGAACCGCATCGGCAAGATCCGCGGCGTCACCGAAGAGACCACCACCGGCGTCAAGCGCCTCTACCAGATGGCGAAGGACGGCAAGCTCGCGTTCCCGGCCATCAACGTCAACGACGCGGTCACGAAGTCGAAGTTCGACAACCTCTACGGCTGCCGTGAGTCGCTGGTCGACGCGATCAAGCGCGCCACCGACGTGATGATCGCCGGCAAGGTCGCGGTGGTCTGCGGCTACGGCGACGTGGGCAAGGGCTCGGCCCAGGCACTGCGCGCGCTGTCGGCGCAGGTGTGGGTGACGGAAGTCGATCCGATCTGCGCGCTGCAGGCGGCGATGGAAGGCTATCGCGTGGTCACGATGGAATATGCCGCCGACAAGGCCGACATCTTCGTCACCGCCACCGGCAACTTCCACGTGATCACGCACGATCACATGCGGAAGATGAAGGACCAGGCGATCGTCTGCAACATCGGGCACTTCGACAACGAGATCGATTGCGCCTCGCTGAAGCAGTACACCTGGGAGAACATCAAGCCGCAGGTCGACCACATCATCTTCCCGCCGGTCGGGAACCAGCCGTCCAGGCGGATCATCCTGCTGGCCGAGGGGCGGCTGGTGAACCTCGGCTGCGGCACCGGCCACCCGAGCTTCGTGATGTCCTCGTCGTTCGCCAACCAGACGATCGCGCAGATCGAGCTGTGGGCGAACCACGAGAAGTATCCGGTCGGCGTCTACGTGCTGCCGAAGCACCTCGACGAGAAGGTCGCGCGGCTGCAGCTGAAGAAGCTGTCGGTCCAGCTGACCGAGCTGACGGACCAGCAGGCGCGCTACATCGGCGTCACCCTGCAGGGCCCGTACAAGCCGGACAGCTACCGCTACTGAGCGGGCGCCTTCGCGCGCAGGTCGGCCGGCGGCATGCTGCGCCGGCCACGAAAGGAGGCGGCCACGAGGCCGCCTTCTTCGTTGGCGTGCGCGACAGCGGGAGCTGGGACATAAGCCTCTCCCCGGACATGAGACGCGCGTGCCTCACGTCACAATTTTGGCCCCCGGTGCGGCTGCCTGTCGCAGGCCCGATGCGGACGCATTCGCCCTTGACCCAGTTCACTCCGGGCTCGCGACCCGTTTGTTACGCTTTCCTGACAGCTTCGGACTGCGTCGCGGTCGCCGCGGGATGGGACATACCGGATGAAGCCACTGCGGCTCGTGCAGATTACCGACACGCACCTCTTCGGCGACGACGGCGGCGAACTGCGTGGCGTCACCACGCTGCAGGCGCTGCGCGCGGTGCTGGATGCCGCGGCCGCGAACATCGCCGCGGCCGATGCGGTGCTGGTCACCGGCGACGTCGTGCAGGACGATCCGCGCGGCTATGCACACCTGCATCAGGCGCTGCGCCACCTCAAGAAACCCGTGCTCTGCATTCCGGGCAATCACGACGACGTTCCGCAGATGCGCGCCTCGCTGCGCGGCGGACCGTTCCAGGTCGGCGGCTGGCTGGACATCGCCGACTGGCGCCTCGTGATGCTCGACAGCGTCGTCCCGGGCCGCGCTGGCGGGCGCCTCGCCGAACGCGAGCTCGACATGCTCGAGCGGACGCTGGCCGCTGCCGGCCGGCGCCACGCGCTGGTCAGCCTGCACCACCACCCGGTGTCGATGTCGAGCCGCTGGCTCGACCAGGTCGGGCTCGAGAACCACGCGGAATTCTTCGCCGTGATCGACCGCCATCCGAACGTCCGCGGAATCGTCTGGGGCCATGTCCACCAGGACCACGACGCGATGCGCGGCCAGGTGCGCCTGCTCTCCTCGCCATCCACCTGCGCGCAGTTCCGTCCCGGCGTCGACGAGTTCGTCGTCGACACCCGTCCGCCCGGTTATCGTATCCTCGAGCTCAACCCGGACGGCAGCATCCGGACGGAGGTCGTGTGGCTCGACAGGTTCGCCGCGCGCTGGCGCGCGCCGCTGCAACGGTCCTCTTCCTCGGCGGCCTGAACGGCCCGCACGGCGCGGCCGCTGCCGCGCCGGACCACGAGGCCGTCGGCCTGGTTTGGCAGGTGCGCGGCCCGTCCGCCACCGTCTACCTCGCCGGCTCGATGCACCTGCTGCGCCCCGAGGACGCGCGCCTGCCCGCCGGCTTCGAGTTCGCCTATGGCGAGTCGGAGCGGCTGGTGATGGAGCTCGACTTCGACGATCTCGACCCGAGCGCAGCCGCCGCCTTCACCGCCACGCACGCGACCTATCCGCCGGGACCAGGCCTGCGCAGCGCGCTCGGCGAGCGCCGCTGGCAACGCGCCCGCGACGAGTTCGGCCGCGTTGGCCTGCAACTCGATGCCTTCGACCGCTTCGAGCCCTGGGCCGCGGCGCTGGTCTACTCGGTCGCCGGAATGGCGCAGCTCGGCTTCGACCCCGCGAGCGGCGTCGAGGAACAACTGAAGGCGCGCGCCGCGGACGACCACAAGGAGATCACCGGCCTCGAGACGCTCGAGTTCCAGCTCGGCCTGTTCGACGCGCTCTCCGCCGACGACCAGGCCCGGCTGCTCGAGCTGACCCTCGACGACGCGCGCGGCAGCGCGCGGGACATCGACCGCCTCAGCGCCGCATGGCGCAGCGGCGATGGCGCCGCGCTCGCAAAGCTGCTGCTGCGCGAGTACCGGCGCTTCCCGACGCTCTACGAGCCGCTGGTCTACGGCCGCAACCGCAGCTGGGTGCCGCAGGTCGAGACGCTGCTGCGGCGCGAGGACGACAGCCTGGTCGTGGTCGGCGCGATGCACCTGGTCGGCGACCAGGGGCTGGTCGAGCTGTTGCGCCGACGCGGCCTGACGGTGGAGCCCCTGCTCCTGCACTGACCGGCGCCTGCGCGGGCATACTGCGCCGATGCGCTCGTTCCTTGCGTTCTTCGGCCTGATCCTCGTGACGCTCGCGGCCGCCACCGTGCTCGCCTGGCCGGGCTATGCGCTGCTCGCGCCGCACTTCGACGTACGCTTCCACCGCGTTGCGAGCCGCATCTGGATGCTGCTGCTGCTGGCGGGCTTCGTGCTGGTGGCCCGCCGCCTCGGCGTCGCCGATCGCGCCAGCCTCGGCTTCGGGCTGCCGCGCCGCGCGTTCCTGCGCGAGCTGCTGCTGGCGCTCGGCCTCGGCGTGGCGACGATGACGCCGATCGTGCTCGCGATGTTCGCGCTCGGCGTGCGCGAGATGCGACCCGACATCGAGCTGCAGGCCGCGACGATCGCCGCGCTGCTCGCCAAGGGCCTCGCCACCGGCATCACCGTCGCGCTGATCGAGGAGACCTTCATGCGCGGTGCGATGCAGACCGGCATCCAGCGCGAATCCGGCGCGCTGGTCGCCGTGGCGCTGATCTCCGTGATCTATGCCGCCACGCACTTTCTCTCCAGCTACAAGATTCCGCCCGAGCAGCTCGGCCCCGGTAGCGGCGTCGCCCTGCTCGCCGGTTCGCTGCGCGCCTTCGCCCAGCCGCTCGGGATCGCCGATGCGTTCCTGTGCCTGTTCGCCGTCGGCGTCCTGCTCGGCATGGTCCGCGCGCTGACCGGCCACATCGCCGCCTGCATGGGCCTGCATGCAGGCTGGGTCTGGGTGATCCAGTTCGTCCGCGAGTCCTCGCGCCCGGTCGAGGGAATCCCGCTGCGCTGGCTGGTGTCGCAGTTCGACGGCGTGGTCGGCTGGCTGGTGCTCGCGTGGACGCTGGTGATCGGCGTGGCGCTGCTGGTGATCTATCGGCGGCGCGGCGCGGGCCTCGTCTCGGACGTCAGGAGTCTTCCTCGCGCCTGATCAACGGCGACAACCGCGCCAGCCGTTGCACCGGATCCTGCATCTCGAGGCAGGCCTGCTTGTCGCCGAGACTGATCGGCAGGATCTCTACCAGACGCGAGCCCACCCAAGCGGCGTCGTCGAAATGCTTCGGCACCGCCTGGTAGATGTCACCGAGCTCCGGCAGCACTTTCCTGAGCAGATCGGCGAGGTGCTGGTACTCGCCGGGCACGGCGAGCTTCGGCTCCTCCGGCAGCCACTCGACCGTGCCGATGTTCAGGCCGTCGGGCTGGCGACGTCGCGAGACCACCCGGAAGCGCTTCTCCGCGAGGCAGGTGATGCCGAGCAGGCGATCGGGCAACTGGTGGAAATCGACGATCCGCGCGCTGGTGCCGATCTCGGCGGCACTCGCGACCGCGCCGACCTCGACGCCGGCGCGGATCAGCACCACGCCGAACGCGCTCTGCTCGCGCATGCAACGCCGCACCATGTCGGTGTAGCGCGTCTCGAAGATCCGCAGCGGCAGCGGGCCGCCTGGGAACAGCACGGTGTTGAGGGGGAAGAGCGCGATTTCCACGGTGCTGCTCATGTCTCGTTCCTCGTCAGAGCCCCCAGCGCGCCATCAGGTCGTTCTGGATGCCGAACTGGTCGAGCACCCGCGCGACGATGAAGTCGACGATCGCCTCGACCTGGGTCGGGCGGGTGTAGAAGCCGGGATTCGCGGGCAGGATCGTCACGCCGAGGCGCGCGAGTTTCAGCATGTTCTCGAGGTGGATCGCCGAGAACGGCGTCTCGCGCGGCACGATCACGAGGTTGCCTCGCTCCTTGATGACGACGTCCGCGGCGCGCTCGAGCAGGTTCTCGCTCGCGCCGCAGGCGATCGCCGAGAGCGTCGCCATGCTCGCGGGACAGACGGCCATCGAGCGCGGCGCGCCGGAGCCGCTGGCGACCGGCGAGGTCCATTCCTCGTCGCCGTACACGCGCAGCTGGCCATCGCGCGCGCCGTAGAGCGCGGCGAGGTAGCGGGTCTGCTCGGCGGTGCGGCCCGGCAGCCGGCAGTCGGTCTCGGAGCCGACGACGATCTGCGCGGCCCTGGTGAACATCACCAGCACTTCGTAATCGGCCTTCACCAGGCATTCGATCAGGCGCAGCCCGTACTGCGCGCCCGATGCGCCAGTCAGGCCGACGGTGATCCGCCTGTCACCCGCGATCGTCATCCGCCACCCGTGCGTGCGGCGCCGGCGCCCGCCGCGACGCCCTGCGGACCCGGACCGGCGAGGGCCGCGAGCAGCTTGCCGTGCAAGCCGCCGAAACCGCCGTTGGACATGATCAGCGCGTGATCGCCGGGCCGCAGGCGCTGCGCCAGCTCGCGGGCGAGCGTCTCGACGTCGGCGCTGGCGTGGCCGCGCTCGCCGAGTGAGCGGACGATCGCGCCGGTATCCCAGCCGAGGTCAGCGGGCGCGAACAGCCACACCTCGTCGGCGCCGGCGAGCGAGGGCGCCAGGGTGTCGCGGTGCACGCCGAGCTTCATCGTGTTCGAACGCGGCTCGAGCACCGCCACGATGCGCGCCGCGCCGACGCGCCGGCGCAGGCCATCGATCGTGGTGGCGATCGCGGTCGGATGATGCGCGAAATCGTCGTAGACACGCACGCCGCGCACCTCGCCGCGCAGCTCCATGCGCCGCTTGATGCCGCGGAACTCGCCGAGCGCACTGCAGGCGACCTCGGCCGGCACGCCCGCGTGGCGCGCCGCGGCGATCGCGGCCAGCGCGTTATCGACGTTGTGGCCGCCGAGCAGCGACCACTTCACGCGACCGACCGGCGTGCCCGCATCGAGCACTTCGAATTCGGAGCCGTCCTGGCCGCCCGGCGCGAGCCGCGCACTCCACTGCGCGCCGCCGCCGCCGTCGCGCGCGAAGCCCTCGCGCGGCGTCCAGCAGCCCATCGCCAGCGTCTCGGCCAGGTGCGGGTCGGTGGCGTTGCAGACCAGCCGGCCGGCCCTCGGCACGGTGCGCACCAGGTGGTGGAACTGGCGCTGGATCGAGGCGAGGTCGGGATAGATGTCGGCGTGGTCGTATTCGAGGTTGTTGAGGATCGCGGTGCGCGGCCGGTAGTGGACGAACTTGGCGCGCTTGTCGAAGAACGCGGTGTCGTATTCGTCGGCTTCGATCACGAAGAAGGGGTTCTCGCCGAGCCGCGCGCTGACGCCGAAATCCTCGGCGATGCCGCCGATCAGGAACCCCGGCGAGAGCCCGGCGAACTCGAGGATCCAGGCCAGCAGGCTGGAGGTCGTGGTCTTGCCATGGGTACCGGCGACGGCCAGCACCCAGCGGTCGTGCAGCACCTCGCGCGACAGCCACTCGGGACCCGAGGCATAGGGGATGCCGCGATCGAGCAGCGCCTCGATGACCGGCATGCCGCGGGTCATCACGTTGCCGACCACGACCACGTCGGGCACCGGATCGAGCTGCGCGGCATCGAAGCCCTCGACCACGTCGATGCCGAGCGCCGCGAGCTGCGTGCTCATCGGCGGGTAGACGTTGCGGTCGGAGCCGGTGACGCGGTGCCCGGCCCGCTTCGCGATCGCCGCGATGCCCGCCATGAACGTGCCGCAGATGCCGAGGATGTGGACGTGCATCGGGATCTCGCTGGCGTTCAGCCGCCGGCTTCAGCCGCCCACGGCCTTGGATGCCGCTTCACCAGCGCCGAACAGGCTCAGCAGCAGCAGCGGCTCGAGGAAGGTCTGCAGCAGCACCAGCATCACGCACTGGAACATGGGCCGCTCGATGGCCGCGCGCAGGATGCGGGCGGAGACGAACAGCAGGTAGATGAACAGCGGCAGCATCAGCAGCACGATGAACGGCATCGCCTGCTCGGCGGTCTGCTTGGCTTCCATGTAGGGCGCCATCGCTCCGACCGCGGGCAGCAGCACCGGCGTGACGATGCAGCCGAAGCCGAGCACCGCCGTCATGGTCTGCACGTAGCGCTCGGCATGGCCGAACAGCGACAGCAGCACGCGATACCAGAACAGCGTGAACCCGACCGACACCATCAGCTGCGGCAGCCAGTTCTCGACGGTGGGACGGAATGCGACCGTCAGCAGCGCATTGAGCACGATGAACGCGGCCAGCGTCGCATAAAGAAGCGGCCTGGAGGCCGGCACATCCTCGGGCCCCCGCCGCAGCAGCGCGATGTCGAGGTAGAGCTTGAGGATCGAGGCCATCGGAATCCATTCCTGTCGCGCCCGAATTCTTGCATAGTTCGGGGGTGCAGTCGTCCAAGTCGATCATTTCCAGCCCCGATGCGCTGGCTGCCCTTGCCGCGCAGCTCGCCTCCGGCGACGCCATCGGCCTCGACACCGAGTTCCTGCGCGAGCGCACCTACCGCGCCGAGCTCTGCCTGCTGCAGTTGACGACGCCCGGCGGGCCCGTTTGCGTCGACCCGATCGCCCTGCCGGACCTCGGCCCGCTCGCCGCGACGCTGGCCGCGCCCGGGACCGTCAAGGTGCTGCATGCGGCCCGCCAGGACCTGGAAGTGCTGATGCCGGTCGCGGGGCTGGTCACGCCCGTGTTCGACACGCAGGTGGCGGCCGCCCTCGCCGGCTTCCCGGCGCAGGCCGGCTATGCCGAGCTGGTGCGGCGGGTGCTCGGCCACGAACTGCCCAAGGCCCACACCCGCACCGACTGGTCGCGCCGGCCGCTCTCGCCCGAACAGATCGAGTACGCGCTCGACGACGTGCGCTACCTGCTGCCGCTGCGCGATCACATGCTCGAATCGATCGATCGTCTCGGGCGGCGCGCCTGGCTCGACGAGGAACTGCATGCGCTCGGCGATACCGGCCCGCTGGCGACCGATCCCGAGCGCGCCTGGCTGCGGCTCAAGGGTCTGCAGGGCCTCGACCCCGGCCGCAGCACGCTGGCGCAGGCGCTGGCGGCCTGGCGCGAGCGCCGCGCGATCGCCAAGAACCGCCCGCGCGGCTGGATCCTCGACGACACGGCGTTGCGCGAGATGGTCAACCGCGTACCGCGCACGCGCGAGGCGCTGGCCGGGATTCCTGAATTGCCGGACGGCGTCGTGCGCCACTCCGGCGACGAACTGCTGGCGCTGATCGCGGCCGCCGGCATCGAGGATCCGCCGCCGCCGCTGCCGCGGCGCGAGCGTCCCGACCCGGCGTTCGCTGCGCTGGTGCGGCGGCTAGGCGAGCTCGTGCAGCAGGTCGCGCGCGAGCTCGAGCTGGCAGCCGAAGTGCTGGCGACGCGCCGCGATCTCGAGCAGGTGGCGCGTGGCGACGCCGATGCCGCGGTGCTGGCCGGCTGGCGCCGCGACGTGGTGGGCGAGAGACTGCGCGCCGCGGTCTGAGCCCGTGCTCAGCGCCCGAGCAGCTGCTCGATCCGCGCCGTGACGTCATCGACGTCGGCGTCACCATTGATTTCCTTCAGCAGGCCGCGCGCGCGGTAATAGCCCACCAGCGGCCGGGTCTGCTCGTTGTAGACCTCGAGGCGCCGCGTCACGATCGCCTCGTTGTCGTCCGGGCGCTGCACGAGCTTCGGCTGGTCGCCGCACTGCGTGCAGTGCGGCGGCGTGCCGGGCGGCGAGGTGTGGATGTTGAACACCCGGCCGCAGGTCTCGCAGGTGCGCCGGCCCGAGATGCGCTTGATCAGCTTGTCGTCGTCGACGTTGAAGAGGATCGCGACGTCGAGCGGCTGGCCGATTTCCGCGAGCATCGCGCCGAGGCCATCGGCCTGCGGGATCGTGCGCGGGAAGCCGTCGAGGATGAAGCCGCGGGGCGCGTCGGGCTTGGCGAGCCGCTCGCGCACCATGCCGAGGATCGTCGCGTCGTCGACCAGCTTGCCGGCGTCCATGACCGCCTTGGCGCGAAGGCCGAGCTCGCTCCCCTCGCGCACGTGGGCGCGCAGCAGGTCACCAGTCGAAATCTGCGTAATTCGGTGACGCTCGACCAGTCGCTGGGATTGCGTGCCCTTGCCGGAGCCGGGTGCACCTAGGAAGACGATTCGCATGGACGAGCTGGAAGGAGACCGGGGCTGCCCGTGAAGGGGGGCCACGTTACCCGGCCGGTTTCGAGAGGTCAAACCGTGCGCTATTCTGGGCATCGACCGCCGAGGAACCCCGAACATGCCGAAAACGACTCCGCGCAACGCGCTCTATGCCCAATCCGGCGGCGTCACGGCCGTCATCAACGCCACCGCGGCGGGCGTCATCGAGACCGCGATCAAGCATCGCCGGCACATCGGCAAGGTGTTCGCCGGGCGCCACGGCATCGTCGGCGCGCTGGAGGAAGACCTGATCGACGTGTCGAAGGAGAGCCGCGCGACGATCCGCGGCCTGCGTCACACGCCGTCCGGAGCCTTCGGTTCGGCGCGCTTCAAGCTCAAGGGCATCGACCAGAACCGCGCCGAGTACGAGCGGCTGATCGAGGTGTTCCGCGCCCACGACATCGGCTATTTCTTCTACAACGGCGGCAACGACTCGATGGACACGGCCCACAAGCTCTCGCAGATCGGCGAGCAGCTGGGCTATCCGATCACCTGCATCGGCGTGCCGAAGACCGTCGACAACGACCTGCCCTTCACCGACTGCTGTCCCGGCTTCGGCTCGGTCGCGAAATATGTCGCAGTCTCGACGCGCGAGGCGGCGCTCGACGTCGCCTCGATGGCGAAGACCTCGACCAAGGTGTTCGTGCTGGAGGTGATGGGCCGGCACGCCGGCTGGATCGCCGCTGCCGGCGGTCTCGCGGCCCGCCGGAACGGCGATGCGCCGCACATCATCCTGTTCCCGGAGATCCCGTTCGAACAGGCGGCCTTCCTTGCGCGGGTGAAGCAGTCGGTCGAAACCGGGGGCTATTGCGTGGTCGTGGTCTCCGAGGGCACGGCCACCGCGGACGGCAAGTTCCTCGCCGATGCGGGCACCAAGGATGCCTTCGGCCACACGCAGCTCGGCGGCGTCGGCCCGATGCTCGCGAACATGGTCCGCGAGGCGCATGGCTACAAATATCACTGGGCGGTCGCCGACTACCTGCAGCGCGCCGCGCGGCACATCGCCTCGAAGGTCGACGTCGAGCAGGCCTATGCCGTCGGCAAGGCCGCGGTGGAACTCGCCGTGCAGGGCCACAACGCCGTCATGCCGACGATCGTGCGCAAGTCCTCGAAGCCTTATCGCTGGAGCATCGGCTCGGCGCCGCTCGCGAAGGTCGCGAACGTCGAGCGCAAGCTGCCGCGGGATTACATCACGGCGGACGGCTTCGGCATCACGGCGAAATGCCGCCGTTATCTCGAGCCGTTGATCGCCGGCGAGGACTACCCGCCCTACGTCGACGGCCTGCCCGACTACGTGCGCATCAAGGGCGCGGGCGTGAAGAAGAAACTCCCGCCTTTCAAGCGCTGAACGACCGCGACGCACCGCTCCCACAGCGCCGTTCCAGCGCTCTGCCGCGCGGCCGGAAGGGCTGCGACCCTGTGATATAGTGCGGCCCCTTCAAGGGGGGCAGGCGCCACGCCCGGCCCATTCGAAGAAGTACAAGTCCTTTAGATTCAAACGGTTTTGAGGGGAGTCCCAGAATGGATGCCACAACCTGGCTTTGGCTTGCCATTGGCGCAGGCGCGCTCGCGGTCGTCTACGGCGTGGTCTCGATGGTGCAGATCATCGCGCTGCCCGCGGGTAACGCCCGGATGCAGGAGATCGCCGCGGCGATCCAGGCGGGCGCCCAGGCGTATCTCAACCGCCAGTACATGACCATCGGCATCGTCGGTGTCGCACTGTTCGTCGTGCTCGGCCTGGCGCTCGACTGGCCATCCGCCGGCGGCTTCGCGGTCGGCGCGATCCTCTCCGGGCTCACGGGCTACATCGGCATGAACATCTCGGTGCGCGCCAACGTGCGCACTGCGGAAGCCGCGAATCGCGGCCTCAACGCCGCGCTGCAGGTCGCCTTCAAGGGCGGCGCGATCACCGGCATGCTGGTGGTGGGCCTCGGCCTGATCGGCGTCGCCGGTTACTACATGCTGATGCTGCCCGCGATCGGCGAGGACGCAGCCCTGCGCTCCCTGGTCGGCCTCGCCTTCGGCGGCTCGCTGATCTCGATCTTCGCGCGCCTCGGCGGCGGCATCTTCACCAAGGGCGCCGACGTCGGCGCCGACCTGGTCGGCAAGGTCGAGGCGGGCATTCCCGAGGACGACCCGCGCAACCCCGCCGTGATCGCCGACAACGTCGGTGACAACGTCGGTGACTGCGCCGGCATGGCGGCCGACCTGTTCGAGACCTACGCGGTGACGCTGGTCGCGACCATGCTGCTCGGCGGCCTGATGCTGAAGGACATGGGTTCCGCGGCGATCATCTACCCGCTGGCGCTCGGCTCGGCGTCGATCATCTCGTCGATCATCGGCACCTTCTTCGTGAAGGTCAGCGACGGCGGCAAGATCATGAACGCGCTCTACAAGGGCGTGATCGTCGCGGGCCTGGTCTCGGCGGTGGCGTTCTGGTTCATCACCGACTCGCTGATGCCCGGCCAGTTCGCGGCGTTGTTCGGCTGCACGCTGATCGGCCTCGCGCTGACGGCAGCAATGATCGTCATCACCGAGTACTACACGGCCACCGAATACAGCCCCGTGCGCAAGGTCGCCGAGGCCTCGCAGACCGGCCACGCGACCAACATGATCGCCGGCCTCGGCGTATCGATGAAGTCGACCGCCCTGCCGGTGCTCGCGGTCTGCGCGGCCATCGGGGGTGCCAACGCGCTGTTCGGCCTCTACGGCATCGCGATCGCCGCCACCTCGATGCTGTCGCTGACCGGCATGATCGTCGCCCTCGACGCCTACGGCCCGATCACCGACAACGCCGGCGGCATCGCCGAGATGGCCGGACTCGACAAGAAGGTCCGCAACATCACCGACCCGCTCGATGCGGTGGGCAACACCACCAAGGCCGTCACCAAGGGCTATGCGATCGGCTCGGCCGGCCTCGCGGCGCTGGTGCTGTTCGCCGACTACACGCACAAGCTGGAGGAGTCCGGCAAGCTCGTCGAGTTCTCGCTGTCCGATCCGGCCGTGATCATCGGTCTGTTCATCGGCGGCCTCGTGCCCTACCTGTTCGCCGCGATGGCGATGGAAGCGGTCGGCCGCGCGGCCAGCTCGGTGGTCACCGAGGTGCGCCGCCAGTTCCGCGAGATCAAGGGCATCATGGAAGGCACGGCGAAGCCCGACTACTCGCGCGCCGTCGACATGCTCACGAAGGCGGCGATCAAGGAAATGATCGTGCCGTCGCTGCTGCCGATCCTGGTGCCCGTCGTGGTCGCCTTCGGCATCAACGCGCTGATGGGCCCCGGCGAGGGCATCAAGGCACTCGGCGGCCTGCTGATCGGCACGATCGTCACGGGCCTGTTCGTCGCGATCTCGATGTGCACGGGCGGCGGCGCCTGGGACAACGCGAAGAAGTACATCGAGGAAGGCAATTTCGGCGGCAAGGGCTCGGATGCGCACAAGGCCGCGGTCACCGGCGACACTGTCGGCGATCCCTACAAGGACACGGCTGGCCCGGCGATCAACCCGCTGATCAAGATCATCAACATCGTCGCACTGCTGCTGGTGCCGCTGTTGTGAGCTCGTGACGGCGGCGCTGCGGCTGCGTTGGGTTTCCGGCGCGGGCGCGGCTCGCTCCCGCTTATGGTGGAAGTCACGGCGATAGTCGAACGGGCACGCGTCGGCGGTGTTAGGGTCACGCCCTGAATCATGGAGAAACAGATGTCCGACCCACGCTGGGACGACCACCCGAACCGCCCACCCTCGCAGTTCGCCGGCGAGCTCGTGGCCGACTATCGCGAGCGGCTCGCGCGCCAGCAGGCCGAGGCCACCGAGCAGCGCGCCCGCGATCTCGCGGAGCAGACCTCGACGCTGAACACGCCCTCCGACCGCATCCGTATCTGGGAACGGCGCCACGGCCTGCCGTTGCCGACCAATCCTGGCCACCGTCTGCTGCAGGTCGTTGCCAGCGGCACCGGGCTGACGCTCGAAGCCGTACGCGCCGAGCAGCGGCTGCGCCGTGCCCCGCCGCCGCCCGCTGCGTTCGACGCTCCGCAGGCCGCCGCGGCAGGCATCGATCCGGTGGCCGCCCAGGGTGCAACCGAAGCCTGATGCGCATGTCGCGCCAATGTCGAAACAAAGGAGCCTGATCGTGCAAGCCAAGACCGCCCTGCTCGCCGCCGCCGTCAGCAGCCTGTTGCTGACCAATGCCCTGGCGATGGGGCCCGACGACAAGAGCGAAAAGTGCTACGGCGTCGCCAAGGCCGGCAAGAACGACTGTGCGGCCAACGGCCACGGTTGCTCCGCCCAGGGCAAGACGGACGCCGACAAGAAGGAATGGATCACCGTGCCCAAGGGCACCTGCGACAAGCTCGTCGGCGGCAGCACGACCCCCGGCAAGTGATCCCCGTCCCCGCGGGCTCCGGACTGCCGGCAGCCGCGGGAATCGGCCTGCGCGCCGCGCACCACGATGCGCTGCTCGGGCAGCGCGCCCCGGTCGGCTGGCTCGAGGCGCATGCCGAGAATTATTTCCCGCATGGCGGCGCCCAGCCCGCGATCCTCGAGCGCCTGCGCGGCGACTATCCGCTCTCGCTGCACGGTGTCGGTCTTTCGATCGGAACCTCAGACCCGCTCGACGCCGCGCATCTCGCCCAGCTGTCGCGCCTGGTCGCACGGTTCGAGCCCGCGCTGGTCTCCGAGCACCTGTGCTGGGGCGCGATCGGCGGCACGCACCTGAACGACCTGCTGCCGCTGCCCCACTCGGAAGAAGCGCTGCGTCTCGTCGCGCCGCGCGTCGCCGAGCTGCAGCAGCGCCTCGGGCGACAGGTGCTGATGGAGAACGTGTCGAGCTACCTGCAGTTCGCCGGCTCCACGATGCCCGAATGGGAGTTCCTCGAAGCGCTGGTCGCCGCGACCGGTTGCGGGCTGCTGCTCGACGTCAACAACATCTACGTCAGCGCCTGCAACCACGGCTTCGATCCGCGCAGGTTCATCGACGCGCTGCCCTCTGCGGCGATCGGCGAGATCCACCTGGCCGGACACGACCTGCGGCAGTTCGGCGGACGCGAGATCCGCATCGATACGCATGCGCACCCGGTCTGCGAGCAGGTGTGGTCGCTCTACCGGCACGCGATCGCGCGCCATGGCGCGGTGCCGACGCTGATCGAATGGGACACCGACATCCCGGCGCTCGAGGTTCTGGTCGCGGAGGCTGCGCGCGCCGATGAGGTCGCGCGCGACGCGCATGCTGCCACTGCCTGAACTTCAGGCGCGCTTCGCCGCGGCGCTGCGCGCCGACGCCGACGCGTCGCCGGATGCCGCTCTGCTGCGCGAGATCCGCGCCGACGGCATCGATCCGGCCACGCGGCTCGGCATCTACCGCGAAAACCTGCGCGGGAACTTCCTGAAAGTGCTGGCGCTCGAGTTCCCGGCAGTCCGCCGCCTCGGCGGCGAGGACTGGTTCGCGCAATGCGGGCTCGAATTCCTGCGCGAGCATGCCTCGCGCAGCGGCGACCTGCACGGCCTCGGCGCGCCGTTCGCCGGGTTCCTGGGACGACGACTACGCGACACGCCGTATGCCTGGTTCGCCGACGTCGCGCGGCTCGAGTGGGCCTGGCAGGAGTGCCTGGTCGCGCCGGAGCCGACGCGGCAGCTGGACGTCGCGGCGCTGGCCGGCGTCGATGCCGGACGCGTCGTGCGGCTGCGTTTCACGCCGCATCCGGCGCTGCGCCTGGTGCGATCGGATCGACCCGTGTTCTCGATCTGGAACGCGAACCGGGCGGATGCGGAGGCCGATGGGCAGGTCCTTCACGCCGCGGCGATCGACCTCGATGCCGGCGGCCAGTGCGTGATCGTACGTCGCAGCGGCGAGGGCGCCGAAGCGCGGCGCTGCGACGACGCGACCTTCGACTGGCTGCTCGCGCTCGCCGGCGGCGCGCGCTTCGGCGACGCCTGGGACGCCGCAACCCGCATCGATCCGCAGTTCGACGTGGCACGCGCGCTGGCGACCGCCGTCGCACTCGGCCTGTTCGAGGGATTCGGCGACGACCCGTGAAATAACGCGGCGGACGACCCGGTCTGTTCATCAGCAAGGCGATTCTGCCTCGCGGAAACGACCACACAGACACTGGAGTCCACCACGATGAACCGCAAGAATACGATCCTCGCCGCCGCCGTCGGCAGCCTGTTTGCCCTCAATGCGATCGGCCTCGCCCTGGCCGCCGACGATGCGATGGGCGCGAAGGAAAAGTGCTACGGCGTCGCCAAGGCCGGCAAGAACGACTGTGCCTCGAATGGCCATTCCTGCTCCGCCCAGGCGAAGACCGACGCCGACAAGAAGGACTGGGTGCATCTGCCGAAGGGCACCTGCGAGAAGCTCGCTGGCGGCAGCCTGGCCCCGATGGCGAAGTAATCGCCACAGTCGTGGCGGCGCGCCGCGTGCGCGCCGCCACGGCACGGAGATACCCGATGAACTTTCCCGATCCGCTGGCCCCGGAGCGCGCCGTGCTGCGGCCGCTCGATACGCTGCGTCCCTGGTTGCTGCTCGCCACCCGCTGCTACGTCGGCTGGCAGTTCCTGAAGTCCGGCTGGCTGAAGGTCACTTCGTGGGAAACGACGCTCGGCCTGTTCCAGGACGAATACCGCGTGCCGCTGCTGCCGCCCGAATGGGCCGCGGTCGCCGGCACGGCGGGCGAACTCGCCTTCCCGGTTCTGCTCGGTCTCGGCATCGCGTCGCGTCTCGCCGCGCTCGGCCTTTCTGCCGTGAACGTGCTCGCGGTCGTCTCGTACGCCCACGTGCTGCTGTCTGAGGGCTTCGAGGCTGCGCTCGGCCAGCACCTGCTGTGGGGCTACATGCTCGGCGTACTGGTGTTCTGCGGCCCCGGGGCGCTGACGCTCGACGGCTGGCTGGCGGCGCGCCGGCGAACCGGCGTGGCCGCCGAATCGTCCGGCCGCGGCGGCGACGCCTCAGGCGGCGGCGCGCAGCTTCTGCGGCCGTGAGATCACGAAGCCCTGGACGAAATCGACGCCCATCATCCGCACCATTTCGAGCGAGGCGGCATCCTCGACCTGCTCGGCGATCACCTTGAAGTTCAGCGTCCTCGCGAGCTTGATCATCGCCGTCACCATCGCCTGGTTGACGGTGTCGCGGCCGAGGTTGCGGGTGAACGAGCCGTCGATCTTCAGGTAGTCCATCGGCAGGTTGCGCAGGTTCGAGAACGAGCCGACGCCGGAGCCGAAATCGTCGAGCGCGAAGCGGCAGCCCATGCCGTGCAGCACGCCGACGAAGCGACGCGCGTGGTCGAGGTTCGCGACCACCGCGTTCTCGGTCATCTCGAAGCACAGCTGCGACGGCGCGACGCTGCTGCGATCGAGGCAATCGACGACGAACTCGAGGAACTGCGTGTCGCCGAGAGTCTGCCCGGAGATGTTGACCGCGACGCAGCGGCCTTCGGGCAGCTGCAGCGTGCCATCGACGATCGCGTCGAGCGCGCGCTGCACCACCCAGCGGTCGATCAGGCCCATCAGCCGATAGCGTTCGGCCGCGCGGATGAACTCCAGCGGCTGGATCTCCTGGCCGGTCTCGTCCTTCATGCGCACCAGCAGCTCCATCGAAGGCCCGTCGCCGTTGGAGCTGGCGGAGACCGCGGCCGGCACGATCGACTGCACGTAGAGCTCGAACCGCTGGTCCTTCAGCGCCGACTGCAGCTTCTGCAGCCACTGGATCTCGCCGGTAGAGCGCGCCAGCGCCTCGTCCCGCGCCGAGTAGACGACCACGTTGCCGGTGCCCTGGCGCTTGGCCATGTAGCAGGCGCTGTCGGCGGCGGCGAGCGAATCCTCGACCGAACTGCTCTCGCGCGCCAGCTCCACGATGCCGATGCTGGCACCGATCTGGAACACGCGGTCCTTCCAGACGAAGCGCAACTCGGCGATGCGCCGGCACAGGTCGTCGGCGATCTGCCGCGCCTTCTCGAGCGGGCAGCCGACCAGCAGCATGCCGAACTCGTCGCCGCCGAGCCGCGCCACCGTATCCGAGTCGCGCAGCACCTCGCGCAGCTGGCGCGCGACATCGCGCAGCAGCGCGTCACCGGCGAGGTGGCCGCTGGTGTCGTTCACCACCTTGAAGTTGTCGAGGTCGAGGTAGCAGAGGATGTGCGTGTTGTCGCCGCGCCGCGCGGTGGTGATCGCCTCGTCGAGCCGGCGCTCGAACTCGCGCCGGTTGACCAGGCCCGTCAGCGCGTCGTGCGTCGCCTGGTAGGACAGCTGGCGCGCGAAGCCGCGCAGCTCGGTGACGTCGTGCATCAGCACCGCCGCGCCGACGATCTCGCCCTCGGCGGTACGCATCGGAGAGGCCGACAGCTCGATCGCGCGCTCGTCGCCTTCGCCGCGCGAGATCATCAGCGCGCGTCGGCTGAGGTTCACCGGCACGCCGCTCGCGAGTGCCTGGTAGACCGGGTCGCTGAGCGCGCGCCGGTCGGCATCGTCGACGAGCCCGACGACCGCGGCGATCGCCTTGCCCCTGGCCGCCTCGCGCGTCATGCCGATCAGCCGCTCGGCCGCCGGATTCAGGTATTCGATCAGGCCGGTCGCGTCGGTGGTGACGATCGCCTCAGCGATCGATTCGAGCGCCATCGCCGGCGCGCTGTCACCCGGGTACATCGACGCGGCGTCGAGCGCGAAGCCCGGCGCACGCAACACGCCGGATTCGGCGAGTTCCTGCGCGTAGGTCGGTTCGGCGAGCGCCTTGACCTGCGAGGTCAGCACGATCTCGACGCCGGTGACGAGCAGTGCCGACGTACCTTCGTAGTCGATGCGGCGGATGTTCAGCTCGAGCCGGCTCACCTGGGCCTGGAACCCGACGATCTCGACCTCGAACCGGTCGGCCGACGGCTCATCCGCGAGGCGCTTGCGCAGCACGTCCGCGACCAGGTCGGTGAATTCCGGCGTGACCAGGTCTTCGAGACCACGGCCGAGCAGCTTCTCGCGCTCGATCCCGACCAGCGAGGCGAACTGCTGGTTCGCGAACAGGATCACCTTGCGATGCACGATCACGATCTCGTGCGTGCGGTCGGCGAGCTCGGTGAACAGGCGCGGATTCGAAGGCGCACGATCGCCGAGCTGCGCGGCGCGCGCGATCAGCTGGTTGACGCCCTGCGATAGCTCCTGCAGTTCAGGTTCGTCGGTCTGCAGGTAGATGCGCCCGGTCGGCGGGCCCTGGCTGCCGAGCACGCGGCCGATCTGCCGCGTCATCTCGGACACGCCCGCCAGTTCGCGCCGCTGCATCACGTAGAGCACCAACAGCAGCGTCGCCACGATGGCGAGCAGCAGGCATAACAACCCGAGGAGAGACATCTTCAGCGCAGACCTCGCGTGCGGCCCTTCCCGAGAGCCGGCGACGCGTTCGTTATTATTCGCCGCTCGATGGCGGCCGTGAGTCCGAGCATATCGGAGCGGATACGCCCTGCCCGCGTCCATTCACCATATCGGCGCACGGCTTGGCACCGCCGCAGAAACCACGTAACTTTCCTCGCCGGCCCCGGCACTGCAATAAGTTCAATCACTGACCCTCCCGCGAGCCCCCACCGATGCTGACCGAAGCCGCCCGCGAACAGATGATCCACCAGCAGGTACGCGCGATGGCCGTGCTCGATACGCGCGTGCTCGAGGTGCTCGCCAAGGTGCCGCGCGAACGTTTCGTACCGGAGGCATACCACGAGCTGGCATTCGCCGACACGGCGATTCCACTCGCACACGGCGAGAAAATGCTCACGCCGAAGATCGCGGGCCGCATCCTGCAGGCGCTGCAGGTCAGTCGCGACGATTCGGTGCTCGAGATCGGCACCGGCTCGGGCTTCCTGACGGCCTGCCTGGCGATGCAGGCCGGTGCGATCCGCTCGGTCGAGATCCACGCCGACCTCGCCCAGGCGGCGCGCACCCGCATGGCATCCGTCGGTCTCGGCCAGGCCGAGATCGCCACCGGCGATGCCTTCGTGCCCGCCGTGCTCGGCAACGGCCGCTACGGCGTCATCGTGCTGACGGGATCGTTGCCTTGCTACGACCCGCGCTTCGAGCGGCAGCTCGCGCCCGGGGGCCGCCTGTTCGTCGTGGTCGGCGAGCTGCCGGTCATGGAAGCTCGCCTGGTGCGGCGCACCGGCGAGGCGGAATGGATGGCGGAAAGCCTGTTCGAAACCGTGTTGCCGGCGCTGCACGGCGCGCCACGGCGCGAGTCGTTCACGTTCTGAGCGGGCGCCGCACGCCGCAATCCGCCCCAGGCCCGTCGTCCCGGCCCGAGGAATCGCCCGCCTCCGAGGAATCCCCATATGGTGCAGGAACTCTCCCCCGAAGAACTCAAGGCCCAGTGGGATGCCGGCGCGACGCCGCAGGTGCTCGATGTCCGCGAGGCCTGGGAACTCGAGATCTCGCAGTTGCCCAGGGTGCGCCACATGCCGATGAACGACGTGCCCGACCGTCTCGCCGAACTCGATCCCGGCCAGCCGCTGGTGGTGATGTGCCGCTCCGGCGGTCGCAGCCTGCGCGTCGCGCAGTACCTCGAGCAGCGCGGCTTCGCCCGCGTGTCGAACCTCACGGGCGGAATACTCGCCTGGGGTGAACGCGTCGACCCGTCGCTGCGTCCATACTGAGGTGCGGGTCGCGGGCGCGGCTGGGAGCAGGCTATCCCGCGTGTTATAGTCACCTATAACACCTAGAATCAAAGATATAAGTTGTTGAAATTCAGAGGTTTTATATGAATCGCGCGATCGTGCTGTCGCTCGGCATGCTGATGGTGGCCCCGGCCGTGCGGGCCGAGAGCCTGCTCGAAGTCTTCGACCGGGCGGTCGCCAACGATCCCCAGGTTCGCGAGGCGGACGCCATTCGTCGCGCCAACCGGGAGGCGAAGCCACAGGCGCTGGCCGCGCTGCTGCCCCAGGTATCGGGCGCGGCTTCGCGGATCGAGGACAGCAACAGCGGCACCAACTTCCGGCAGTTCGTGCTCGGCGGCGCGCTCGTCCCGAACGACACCAGCGGCGCAGGCGACACCACCAACAAGCTCTGGAGCTTCGACCTGCGCCAGTCGGTGTTCTCCTGGGCCAACTGGGTCGCGCTGAAGCGCGCCGACAAGACCGTCGCGCAGGCCGAGGCCGACTACCAGGCCGCGGAGCAGAACCTGATCTCGCGCGTCGGCGACGCCTACTTCAATGTCCTGGCGGCGCAGGACACCGTCGATGCGCAGGCCTCCGCGCTGGAGGCGATCTCGCGCCAGCTCGAGCAGGCGGAAAAGCGCTTCGAGGTCGGCCTGATCGCCATCACCGACGTGCAGGAAGCCAAGGCCGCGCGCGACAGCGCCGCCGCCAGCGTGATCGCCTCCAAGCGCAGTCTGGCGTCGGCGGAGGAGCAGTTGCGGGAGATCACCGGCGAGAGGTACGCGACTCTCGCCAAGCCCGGTGACGCCATGCCGCTGAAGTCGCCCAACCCGGCCGAAGAGGACAAGTGGGTCGAGCTGTCGATGGAGCAGAACCTGGCGCTGGTCTCGAGCCGGCTCGCCGCCGACATCGCCCGCGACGACGTGCGTACGGCCTTCTCGGGCCGCCTCCCGGAAATCGACCTGGTCGCCAGCCGCTCCAATGCGGTCAATGCCTCCGAGCAGCGCCTGCTGCGCGGCGGCGTCGCCACCGCCAACAGCGACACCAACGACACCCGGTACTCGCTGCAGCTCACGGTGCCGATCTTCAGCGGCGGCGCCGTCTCGTCGCAGGTGCGCCAGTCGGAGTACCGCTGGCAGGCGGCGCGTGAACGGCTGACGCGCACCTCGCGCCAGACCGAGCGCCAGGCGCGCGATGCCTACCTCGGCGTCATCACCGAGATCTCGCGCGTCAACGCGCTTCGCCAGGCGCTCGAGTCGAACCAGACGGCGCTGAAGGCCACCGAAGCGGGCTACGAGGTCGGCACGCGCACCGCGGTCGACGTGCTCGACGCCCGCCGCAACCTGGTGCAGGCCCAGACGAATTACGCGCGCAGCCGCTACGACTACATGCTCAACGTGCTGCGCCTGAAGCTCGCGGCCGGCACGCTCGATCGCGCCACGCTGAGCGAGATCAACAGCTGGCTGGTCGTGCCGATGCCGGTGGCGCCGCGCAGCACCACCGTCGAGCCGGCGCCGGCCCCCGCGCCCCGCTGACCTGAAACGCGGGTTGGCGCCTGGTCACGCGGGCGCCGTGTTGGGCGGTCGGTGGGGGTTGGCGGCTGCGACATCATGCCGCGCCGGTCTCTTGGCCTAACGCCCCTCGATGACCGGCCCGAGCAACGCGAGAAGCCGCGCCAGGGCGCCCCGGTTGCGCTCCAGCACCCTGAAGCCCGCCGCGGCGATCGCCTGTCGCCTCGACTGGTCGGCCAGCAGCGCCGCGACGGTATCGGCCAGTTCCCGCGCATCGTGCACCATCAGCGCGGCGCCCTCGTCGAGCAGCAGCTGCGCGATGTCCTCGGCATTGAACACGTGCGGACCGGTCAGCGCCGGCACGCCGAGCGCCACCGGCTCGAGCAGGTTGTGGCCGCCGATGGGGACCAGACTGCCGGCCACGAAGGCCAAGTCGCCCGCGGCGTAGAACGCCAGCAGTTCACCCAGGGTGTCGACCAGCAGGACGTCTCCCTGCGCCGCGCCTGGGGCGCCGCCGGGTTGCTTGCGGCCGCCATTGCCGGGTGCGGGGCCGCTGGTCTTGCCGATGTCGGCGGTGCGGCGCATGAACGCCACCCCCTGCGACTGCAGTCGGTCGGCGACGTCGGCGAAGCGGTTGGGATGGCGCGGCACCAGCACCAGCAGCGCATCATGCCCGGCGGCGCGCACTGCACGCTGCGCCTCGACCGCCACGTCTTCTTCGCCGGCATGCGTGCTGCCGGCCACCCAGACCGGCCGGTCTCCGGCATACCTGGCGCGCAGCGCAGCGCCGCGCTTGACGATGTCGGGCGGCAGCGCGAAATCGAACTTGATGTTGCCGGTGACGTGCGTCCTCTGGGGGTTGGCGCCGATCAGGCGGAAGCGCTCGGCATCGCCCTCGCTCTGCGCGGCGATGACGATGCCGTGCGAGAGCGTTTCGCGGAATAGCCCGGCGAGCCAGCGATAGCGCCCGACCGAGCGCGGCGAGATCCGCGCGCTCGCGAGCACCAGCGGCACGTGGCGGCGGCCGCATTCGTGATAGAGCGTGGGCCAGAGCTCGGTCTCGAGGATGATCGCGACCCGCGGCCGCACGCGATCGAAAAAGCGCCGCACGCTGCCCGGCAGGTCGTAGGGGACGTAGCGCACCAGCACGCCGTCTTGGAACAGCTCGCGCGCGCGCTGCGCTCCGGTCGGCGTCACGGTCGTCAGCACCAGCGGCACTTCCGGATAGCGCGCGCGCAGCGCCGTGACCAGGCTCGCCGCCGCCTGCACCTCGCCGACCGAGACGGCGTGCACCCAGATGCAGCCGGGTATGTCCGGGCCGCGGCCGAAACCGAAACGCTCGCCGAAATTGCTCCAGTGGCTGCGATCGCGCATCCCACGCCACAGCATCACGCCACAGACGACGGGCGCCAGCAGGTAGGCGAGCAGGATGTAGAGCAGGCGCAACTCAGCGCAGGCCCGGGATGGTTTCGTCCGCGGCGCCGGACCCGGCGGCCGGTGGGGGCCCGTCAAACGCGGCGCCCGCATCGCCGGCGGCGGCCGCGGCCGCGGCCAGCGGCCTGGGCGGCGGTTCGAGCGGCGTTGCCGCGTAGCCGGCGAGCAGCGACTGCCAGTCCGTCTCGGTGAAATGCCCCGGCGGCAACGGATCGCTGATCTTCAACAGCGAGCGCCGCAGCCGCACGAGGTTCGCGTCGCACCACAGGCCGCGCTCGCGCAGGCGGCCCCGATCGAAATCGAGCACCCAGACCTTGTCCGCCGCATCGAACAGGATGTTGTGGGCATTGAGGTCGGCATGGAACGCGCCGAATTCATGGAAGCGCCGCAGGCAGCGCCCGACCGCGACCCAGTCGGCGAGCGGGACACTGCCCTCCGCCAGCCGGGCCGCGAGCGGGCGAGCGCCCTCGATGCGCTCGGTGATCAGGTCGCCGGTGTAGGTCGCGCCGCGGCGGCGATAGCGGGCTGCGACCGGAGCCGGCACCGGCAGGCCGTGGCGACGCAGGTGATAGGTGAGGTACCACTCGCGGAACGGCCGCGTGCGCCGCTCGCCGAGCCACAGGTAGGCATCGCGAACCAGCTTGCCGACCAGACCGCCACGGAAATAGTGGCGCAGCGCGAGCCGGCGCTGCGGCGCGCGCACGAACAGGGTAGTGCCGCGACCGCGCGCTTCGCCCTCGATCGCATCGAGGCCGGCCCAATACACCGGGTCGAACCACTCCGCGCTGAAATTGCCGGCCCGGGAAGCGTCGTATAGCATGGCGCCGCCGCCGCACTGGACCCGCCTCGCCTCGGGGCCGAGCGCCCACCACTCGCCCATCCTGCCTCCCCCTGCGCCTGAGCCCGCCCTGACGCCCGAAGCCCGCATGGACGCGACGATCACGACGCCGCCGCACAGCGTCTGCCTGCTGCGGCTTTCCGCGATCGGCGACACCTGCCACGTCGTGGTGCTGCTGCGGGCGTTGCAGCGCGCCTGGCCACAGGCGCGATTCACCTGGGTCATCGGGCGGGTCGAGGCGCGGCTGATGGCGCCCCTGCTGCCCGAGGTCGAGTTTATCACCGTCGACAAGCGCGCAGGTTGGCGCGCACTCGGGCCGCTGCGCGCGGCGATGCGCGGCCGGCGCTTCGACCTGCTGCTGCACCTGCAGCTCGCGCTGCGCGCGAGCCTGGTCGCCGCGGCCCTGCCGGCGCGCATCCGCCTCGGCTTCGACCGCGCGCGCGCCCGCGAACTGCAATGGCTGTTCACCAACCGCCGGATCGCGCCGCGCGAGCGCGAGCACGTGCTCGACAGCTTCATGGGCTTCGCCGCCGCGCTCGGCGTGCACGATGCCGAGTGTCGCTGGGACCTCGCGCTGCCGCCCGAGGCGCTCGCCTATGCGCGGCAGCTCGTGCCCGAGACGGCGCGCGAGCGCAGCGGCGCACCACGCACGCTGGTGATCAGCCCCTGCTCGAGCCATGCGCTGCGCAACTGGCGCGCCGAGCGCTATGCCGCAGTTGCCGAACACGCGATCGAGCGCCACGGCATGCGCGTGATCCTCGCTGGCGGGCCGGCACCGATCGAGCGCGAGATGGCCGATGCGATCCGGCGCGCCTGCCGCGCACCGCTACTCGACCAGGTGGGCCGCGACACGCTGCCGCAGCTGCTCGCGCTGCTGTCGCGCTCGAGCGCGCTGCTGGCGCCCGACTCGGGACCGGCACACATGGCGACGATGGTCGGCCTGCCGGTCATCGGCCTCTATGCCGCGACCAATCCCGCGCGCAGCGGCCCCTACCTGTCGCGCGAGCACTGCATCGACGCCTTTGAACGCGCGGCCGCCCGCTTCCGCCAGTCGACTCCCGAGCGCCTGCCCTGGGCCACCAAGATCGAGCAGCCCGGCGTGATGGACCTGATCGAGGTCGCCGAAGTCTGCGCGCGGCTCGACGCCTTGCTAGGATCCGCGCCATGAAGGACATCCTGGTTCCGGTGTCGCCCGGCGAGCTGCTCGACAAGATCACGATCCTGCGCATCAAGTCGGCGCGCATGTCGGATCCGGCCAAGCTCGCCAACGTGCGCGTCGAGCTCGACGCGCTGGAACTCACCTGGCGCGGCAGCGGCGCCGCCGCCGCCGCGTCGAAAGATGACGAAACGGCGCTGCAGCAGGTCAACGAGGCGCTCTGGGAAATCGAGGACCTGATCCGCGGCAAGGAGTTCGCGCAACAGTTCGACGCGCGCTTCATCGAGCTCGCCAGAAGCGTTTACACGACCAACGACCAGCGCGCCGAGATCAAGAAGCGCATCAATAATGCGCTTGGATCCCGTATCGTGGAAGAAAAATCCTACAAGCCGTACCTTTGAGCGAACCGCTGTCGCGCTAAAGCCGCAAGCGCGCAACACGCCAGACCCGCTGTATATTCGACCCAAGTCCGGATAACGGACATTGGGGGGTCTTGCAATGAAATCTTTCGTATCGTCTCTCGCAGCGATCTCTGCGCTGACGTTTGCCGCGAACGTCGTCACCGCGGTGCCCGTACTCGCGCAGCAATCCACTTCGGCTTCCAATGGCGCGGGCCTCGAGGAAATCATGGTCACCGCGCGCAGGCGCGACGAGAACCTGCAGGACGTGCCGATCTCGATCACGGCGTTCACCGCCGACTCGATCGAGCGGCGCGGCATCGAGAGTGTCTACGACATCGCGCGGCTCACGCCGAACCTGTCGTTCAACCAGACCTACGGGCGCGTCTTCGACCGTCCGGTGATCCGCGGCATGTCGCAGATCCTCGGCGAGCGCACCGTGTCGTTCATCGTCGACGGCATCTACATCGCCGGCAACATCACCGGCGCGGATCTCGACGACCTCGAGACCGTGGAGGTGCTGAAGGGGCCGCAGGCGGCGAACTTCGGCCGCGGCTCGCTCGCGGGCGTGATCAGCTACCGCACGACCAGGCCGTCGAACGAGTTCAAGGGCAAGGCCTCGGCTTCTTACGGTGACGACGGCTTCAAGGAAGTGGCGGTCAATTTCTCCGGGCCGCTGCTCGGCGACACGCTGACCTTCAAGCTCGGCGGCCGCTTCTACGAATACGACGGCCAGTACACCGGCCGCAGCAGCGACGGGCGCACCGTGCGCTTCGGTTCGGAGGAGACCAAGCGCGTGTCCGGCGCGCTGCGCTGGGCGCCGACCGAGGCGTTCGACATGACGCTGCGCGCCTTTGCCGCGCAGAACTCCGACGGTCTCTACAACAACATCATCTCCAAGACGCTGAACTGCTTCCAGACGGCGCCGGGCGCCCGCGGCGGCAGCTTCTGCGGCGAGATCCCGCAGATCCCGCTGAACGGCGGCATCGGCGTCGACTTCGCCGACATCGAGCGCCAGGGCCAGCCCGGCGTCGAGCAGGACAGCTTCCTGTACAGCCTCGAGGCGAACTGGAACGTCGGGCCGGGCACGGCCACGGCGCTGATCAGCTGGAACCGCCAGGACGAAGACTGGATCGTCGACGACTACATAATCAACTCGACGGCCGCGAACCAGCAGTCGCAGGTGCCGGGCCCGACGATGACGGTCGCGAATCCGGGCAACATCACGCGCCTGGTCAACCTCAAGGAATACCAGTCCCAGGAACTGCGCTTCGCCTCGAATGGCGAGGGCAAGGTGAACTGGCTGGTCGGGCTCTACAACTACGAGCAGGAAAATACCGGCTTCAACGGCGGGCCGCGCTACAACATCAATCTCGCCAACGGCATGGCCGCGGCGACCAACACCGGGCCGACCGGCACGCTGCGCGAGGTGTCGCAGCCGGTGTCGCCGTTCGAGATCAAGAACCAGGCGGTGTTCGCGAGCGCCAGCTACGACCCGACGGATCGCTGGCACCTGACCCTGGAGGGCCGCTACGCGAAGGACAAGCTGAGCACGAACAACGCGGTCCAGCTCGGCGGCAACTGCGCCCGCGTGCTCGAGGCCGAGTTCAAGAGCTTCACGCCGCGAGGCACGGTGCGCTTCGACTTCACCGAGGACCTGAACGTCTACTTCTCGGTGGCGCGCGGCAACAAGCCCGGTGATTTCAACGGCTCGCTGTGCGCAGCGGTGATTCCGCCGGCGGAATTCCAGCGCCTGTCGGCGATCACGCCGCTGACCGTCGATGAAGAGTCTTCGATCAACTACGAGTTCGGCACCAAGATGCGGCTGCTCGATGGCCGCATGAGCATCGATGCCGCGGTCTTCTTCACCGACTGGAGCGACCAGCAAATCACGGGCAGCGACGTCTTTAGGAACACCATCGGCTTCAGCCAGAACATCTCGCTGACCACCAATGCCGGCAAGACCGAGATCAAGGGTCTCGAGGTGAACTGGCGCTGGAAGATCAACGAGACCTGGGACCTGAACGCTGCGTACGGCTATACCAATGCCGAGTTCAAGGAGCTGTGCGACAACGTCCTCGCCATCCTGACGGCGAGCCCGGTCACGACGGCAGGTCCCTGCCCGAGCGTCGGTGTCGGCGTACTGGCGACTCCGATCAACTTCGCCAACGCCGCCGGCTTCCGGACCGCGAACGCGCCGGAGAGCACGTTCTCCGCCGGCGCGGAGTTCCGGATGCCGATCGGCACGGAGTGGAGCTTCTTCGCGCGTTCGGATTTTTCGTACCAGGGCGCGCGCTACGCCGAGATCTACAACCACGCCTCCACCGGCACCTCGACGCGCGTCGATGTCCGGCTCGGCGCGGAGACCGATGCATGGAAGGTCACGCTCTGGGGCCGCAATCTCGACGACGACCGCTCGCCGGATTCGGTCGTGCGCTTCTTCAATCCGGATTCGGGCTTCGCCTTCACCCGTGCCTACCAGGTGCACTTCCCGAACGGTCGGCAGTACGGCCTGACGGCGTCGTACAAGTTCTGAGCCTGCGGCCCGGTCGTCCGCAGAGCGCTCAGTCGAGCGCTTCGCGGATGCGCCGGGCGACCTCGGCCGGATAGGCGTCGAACAGGCCGAAGCCCCAGGACGGCTCGTCGATGAGCCGGGCGCCGGGGATCAGGTGCGCCGCCGCCGCGCCCTCCTCCCACAGGCCGTCCTTCGGCCGGATGATCGTCACCGGCAGGCGCAGCGCGCGCAGTCGCGGCTCGGGGTCATAGCCCTGCATCGCCGCCATCGCCCAGGCCGCGCGGCTGCCGGCGCGCTGCTTCTCGGCAACGATCCGCGCGGCCTGCTCGAGCGACTGCCCCGGAGGACGCACACTCATCGTGCTGCGCCACTCGGCGAGCAGCGGCGCGCCGTCCTCGGCGATCGACGTCGTGGTCGCGAGCTTCGCGCGCCGCTCCGGCGTGAACAGCGGCATCGAGATCAGCACCAGGCGACGGACGTCTTTCGGGTAGCGCGCCGCATACTCGGCCGCGATCATCGCGCCGGTGTGATATCCGATGAGATCCACCGGCTCCTTCAGGTCCGCGATCAGGTCGTGCAGCGCGTCGGCATAGTCGCCGAGCGCCGGCGGCGCGGAAGGCGCGTCGGATTCGCCGTAGCCGGGCGTATCGGGCGCGTAGACCACGCGATCACGGCCCAGCTGCGGCAGCAGCTCGCTGAACATGCGGCCCGACAGCGGCGTCTGGTGCAGCAGCACGACCGGGGGTCGCATGCCGCCGGCCTGCTGCGGCGCGGCGCGCCGCAGATGCAGCTGGCCGTAGCGACCGTCGATGAACAGGCGCCGGACGCGCACGTCCGGCGCCGGCCCCGCTGCCGCCATCGGCCCACGTTCGTTGATCTCGAGGATGTGGCCGTCCGGATCGAACGCGAACAGGAAGGTCGCGCTCCAGCGTGCTCCGCCTGCGCCGGTCACCTCGGTGGTCTCGGGTGGCTTCAGGATCGGCGTGCCGGCGCGCTGCATTCGCGTCCACGCAGCCTGCAGGTCAGTGGTCTCGAGCATCAGCACGGTGTCGCCGGGGTGCAGTTTCTCCGGCCGTCCCGGCAGCGCGCGCGGCTCGCCATATTGCAGCAGGCCGATCATGCCGACCCAGGGATGCCGGCCCTTCATGATCGCGAAGCGGCTCGGCGAGCCGAGGGGCACGTCGGCGGGCAGGCTCGACGCGCTGACCTTGCCGCGATTCTCGAGCCACACCTCGAAGCCGAGCACGTCGCGATAGAAGCGGATCGAGGCGTCGATGTCGTGGACGATCAGCGTGGTGCGGCGGACCAGGCCCGCGGGATCGGCGGCAACCAGGGCCGCCTGCACGCCGGCGTCGACCGAACGGGCCTCGTCCGCTGCCTGCGCGCGCCAGGCCGGCGACAGCAGCACGAGCGCCAACGCCGCGGCCAGTGCCACGCGGGCTGCGCCCTGTGCCGGCGCACTCACTTCGGCGCGGCGTCCTTCGACCGCTGCTCGTCGATGAACTTCTTGAACACCGTCCACGAGGTCTCGTTCGGGCGCGGGTCATCGAGCGGTGGGGGCGCCTTGTAGGTCGGATAGTTCGCCTCGACCTCGCGACGTACGACCTCGGGCAACTGATCCCAGGAGTCGAGACGCATGCCGGCAGTGTGGAAGACGACCAGGCCTTCGCGGTCACCCATCTTCATCCACGGCAGCCAGCGCGAGATGCGGCCCCAGGAAATCACGGCGTCTTCGAGCTCCGTATCCTTCGAATCGAGTGCCTCCTTCGCCGAGGCCGTGGTCGTGCCGAACTCCATCGCATGGTAGGCGCCGCCGACGTAGTCCTGGTATTCACCCGCCAGCGGGTTCTTGTAGAACAGCCGCGCCGCGCCGCCGCCCTCGAGCAGCAGGTTGTCCTTGAAGAACATGCCCTCGCTGCGATCGACCGGCTTGCCGTCCTTGTCGCGCGAGCAGAACCAGTCGCGCGCGTTGACCGGATCGTTGGCGACCTGCACGACATCGACTTCCTCGCCGCTCCAGGGGTTGTTCCAGCGCCGCACCACTTCGTTCGTGACCGGGTCGAGGTAGAACATCACCTCGCGCGACACGGAGCGGTAACAGAAGCCGCGCACCGGATCTTCCTTGGTGCGGCACTGGCGCATGTTCATGCCGTGCACGTTGAACAGCAGCCGGTTCGGCTCGCCGGGCACTCGCGCCCACATCCGCCCGCTCCACCAGTACAGCGTCGGCTTGCCCTCGACCAGCGAGCAGGACATCTTCACCTGCATCCGCATCTGGTCATCGGCGTTGGCCGGATCGAGCGTCTTCGCCTTGCCGGCAGCGGACACCGCGTTGCTCGCCAGCAGCACCAGCGCCGTGGCCATGAACGTCGTGAAGGTCTTCATGGCGTCTCTCCCTTCGCCGCGCCCGCGGCGCTGCCCGTGCCCGCGCCCGGCGCGCGCCGTGCATCGATGATCTTCTTGATGTAGGTCCAGGAGGTTTCGTTGGGTCGCGCGTCGTCGAGCGGCGGCGGCGCGAGGTAGATCGGGTAATTGGTCCTGATCTCGCTGCGAAGCGGCTCGGATAGATCATCGATCGACGCAACGCGCTTGCCGACCGTGGTGAACACGACGACGCCGCTGCGTCCGCCCATCTTCATCCAGGGGATCCAGTCGGAAACGCGCGCCCAGGAAATCGACACCGACGGCAGCGTCTTGACCTTCGGGTCGAGCAAGGCCTTCGCGTCGGTGAAGGAGTTCAGCATCTCCATCGCCAGGTAGTTGTTGCCGACGTACTCCTGGTAGCCGCCGGCGAGCGGGTTGTCGTACCAGAGCGGCGCCTCGCCGCTGGTCCAGACCTTGTCCTTGACGAAGCTGCCGCGGAAGGCGAGTGGCTTGCCGTCGGCGCCATAGGCGAACGTCGGCGTGCGCATGTTGACCGGGTCGTTGGCGACGTGGATCACTTCCACCTCCTCGCCGGTCCACGGGTTCTTCCAGCGCTCCAGCACTGCGTTGGTCTGCGGATCGAGGTAGAGCATCACCTCGCGGGACACGGAGCGGAATCCCGGCCCGCGCTTGGGGTCGCTGAAGCTGCCGCACTGGCGGATGTTCATGCCCTGCACGTTGAACAGCACGCGGTCCCGCTCGCCGGGCACGCGACTCATCATCGTGCCCTTCCACCAGTGGATGACCGGCAGCCCGTCCTCGAGCGAACAGTTCATCTTGCGGTTCAGCAGCAGAGCGTCTTCAGGCCTGGCCGGGTCGAGCGGGCCTGCCGGGCGAGCCGGCGCTGCAGCGACCAGCAACGCGATCGCAGCCGCGAGGATCGAAAGGAAATTCGACGACATGAGCCCCCCCCGGGGGGCGCCTGCGTGCCGGGTTTGGCCCGCGATTGGCGCCCGACCCCAGCTTACACCCGGGAAATCAGCGCCGGAGGGAGTACTCGGCGCCGCAGTAGGGACATTTCGCCCAACCGGACGCCTCGACCGGCAGGTAAACGCGCGGGTGCGAATTCCACAACTGCATCTGCGGCATCGGACAGGACAACGGCAGGTCCTCGAGCGACACTTCGTAGTGGTTCTGCGCGTTGGGCTGCAGCTGCGGCGGAGCGGGCTTGTGATCGGGTGAGGCCATGCTTCGATTATAGGCACGCGAGGCCCGAAACGCAGCGGGCCGGCGCGCATCGGTCGCCGCGTCCGACGACGCGGGCCGTGCCGCGATGACGCCTTAGCTGGCGCCGAAGGTGTCCTGCCAGATGCGCCGCACGGCCTCGCGCTCGGCGCGGAACTCCTCTCCGGGCACCACCGAGCCAGAATCCTGCAGCGAGCGGTGATGGCCGCGCTCCCGATACGACCGGTAGGCATGGGTCAGCATGTCCACCGTCGATTGCGGCACGAGGTCGCCGGAGGCCACGGTCTCGAGCTGGCGGATCGTGTCGGAGAACATCGCGACCGCGGGATAGCGGTCGGCCCAGCGCAGCGCCCAGTACTGCGCCAGGAACTCGATGTCGGCGATGCCGCCCGGATCCTGCTTCATGTCGAACTCGCCGGCCTTTGCCTTCGAGAGCTCGCGGCGCATCCGTTCGCGCATCGAGCGGACCTCGGATTGCAGCGTGTCGCGTCGCACCGCAGTCGTGATGATCTCGAGCCGGATGCGCTCGAACTCGGCGCGCAGCGACGCCGATCCGGCCACGGCGCGCGCATGCAGCAGCGCCTGGTGCTCCCAGGTCCAGGCCTCGCTGCGCTGGTAGTCGGCGAAAGCCGCGATGTTAGTGATCAGCATGCCGCCCTTGCCGGAGGGGCGCAGCCGCACGTCCACCTCGTAGAGCCGCCCGGCGGCCGAGTGCAGCGTCAGCAGGTGCACGATGCGCTGCGCGAGGCGCACGAAGAATACCTGGTTGTCGACCGGCCTGGCGGCATCGGTCTCCTGCGTGCCGCCCGACGAGTCGTGCAGGAACACGAGGTCGAGGTCGGAGGCATAGCCGAGTTCCATGCCGCCGAGCTTGCCGTAGCCGATCGCGCAGACGCGCACCGGGCGCAGCCGCGCACTTTCGCCAGCGCCGTTCGCCGCCAGCCCCGGCGTCCCGCCATCGACGCACATCGGCGTGCCGAACTGCGTGGTCATCTGCGACCAGGCCTGCGCCATCGCCTGCTCGACGATGAGTTCGGCCACGTCGGTGAGCCGGTCCGAGACGCGCATCAGCGGCAGCGCGCCCGAGAGGTCGGCGATCGCGATGCGGAAGATCGCCGCGCGCTTGAACTGACACAGCGCCTCGACCAGGCGCTCCGGGTCACCGGCATCGACGCGCGCGATGCGATCGTCCAGTTCCGCCCCGAGCTCGGCACGCGACGGCGGCGCGCCGAAAACCCGGTCGTCCAGCAGCTCGTCGAGCAGCAGCGGATGCGCGGCGATCTGCGCGGCGAGGAAATCGCCGCTGCGACAGGCGTCGACGAAGCGGCGCCGTGCCGCCGGGTTCTCGTTCAGCAGCGCGAAATAGGTGGAGCGTGCGCCGATGGCCTCGATCACCCGCAGGAAGCGCTTCAGCAGCGCGAGCGGCTCCGGCTCGTCGAGGATCGTATCGAGCAGCGCCGGCAGCAGCCGGTGCAGGCGCCGCGCCGAGGCGGCATCGAGGCGGCGCATCAACGCGCCGGCGCGGAACTCCACCAGCAACCGGGCCGTCTCCGCTGCGTCGCGCAGTCCGGCCGCCTCGAGCGACTCGCGCACGCTGTCCGCGGCGAGACCCTCCTCCCACCACGGCAGCGAACCGAGTGAGGCGCGCGCGGCGCGTGGCGACCGCGGCGAGGCGATGGCGGCCGCATCCTGCCGCGGCATCGCAACCGAAGCGTTGGCATCGCGGCCCTCGCCGCCAGCGCCACCCGGCTCGCCGTCATCGCCATGCTCGCCGGCCGGCCGGAACACCAGCGCGCGGAAGTACTGCTGGACGCGCTCACGATGCGCGTCGAGGGTCGCGCGCAGCCCATCCCAGGACAGCTCGTGCATCGCGCGCGCCAGGCGCTCACGCGTCGGTGCATCGGCCGGCAGGTTGTGGGTCTGCTCGTCGCGGATCATCTGCAACCGGTTCTCGAGCGTGCGCAGGTGCCGGTACGCGGCATCGAGCTCGGTGGCCGCGCGCTCGTTCAGCAGCCGCCGCGCGGCGAGCAGCGGCAGCACCTCGAGCAGGCGCGGATTCTGCAGCCGGCGGTCCTGGCCACCCCGGATCAGCTGGAACGCCTGCACGATGAACTCGATCTCGCGGATGCCGCCCGGCCCCAGCTTGATGTGATCGGCCATGTCGCGGCGCGCCACCTGCTTCTCGATCAGCGCCTTCATCTCGCGCAGGCTCTCGAACACGCCGAAGTCGAGGTAGCGGCGGAATACGAACGGCCGCACCGCGTCGCGATACAGCTCGACGTAGGCCTCGGGTGCCGTGATCGGCCGCGCCTTGACCCAGGCGTAGCGTTCCCAGTCCCGGCCATGCTGGCCGAGATAGTCCTCGAACGAGGAGAAGCCGCAGGCCAGCGGCCCGGATTCCCCGAACGGCCGCAGCCGCATGTCGACCCGGAACACGATGCCATCGATGGTCGGAGCGGCGAGCAGGCGCACCAGCGCTTGGCCGAGCCGGATGTAGAACTCGTCGTGGCTGATCGGCGCCGCGTGGTCGATGTCACCGTAGGCGGGAAACAGGAACACCAGGTCGATGTCGGACGAGTAGTTCAGCTCGCGCCCGCCGAGCTTGCCCATGCCGACCACGACCATCGGCATCTCGCTGCCGTCGGGATGGCGCGGCACGCCGTAGCGTGCCGTCGTCGAGCGCCAGGCATGCGCATAGGCCAGGCCGATCGCATCGTCGGCGAAGGCCGAGAGATCCTCGAGCGTCTCGGGCAGCGCGGCGGCACCGCAGAGGTCGCGCCAGGCGATGCGCACCATCTCGCGCCGCCGCCAGCGCCGCAACCAACCCTGGAACGCGGCTTCCCCGGAGGCGGGGTCCGGGGCGTTACCGCCGGGCCAGCAGCCGGCGCCGCCGCTGCGGCGCGGCTGCTCGAGGGCGCCCGCCGCAACCAGGTCGCCGAGCAGGGCGGCGTCGCGCGCAATCGAGCCGGCGACGAATTCGCTGCAGGCCAGGACATGTTCCGAGGCCGTGGCCAGGGGAGCGGAGAGTTGGGCGGGAGAGATCATCGCGCCAGCCTGCCAAATCCGCGCCTCGGGCGCGAGCGGCCCGTCGTTGTCCGCGCCACCGGCTTCGAGCTAGGCTGGCGCATGCCAACCATTCTCGTGACCGGAGCGAGCCGCGGCATCGGGCTCGAGTTCGTCCGCCAGTATGCGCAGGCGGGCTGGGACGTGATCGCCGGCGCCCGCGATCCGGCGAACGCCCGCGAGCTCGACGAAGTGCGGCGCCGCGCCGGCGGCAACGTCGCCGTCGAGCCGCTCGACGTCACGCACCCGCAGCAGGTGGAGCGGCTGGTCGGCAAGTACGCCGAGACCGCGATCGACGTGCTGGTCAACAATGCCGGCGAGCTCGGGCCGCGCGGCGCGCACCGCGAGCAGCTGCACCGCCAGTTCTTCGGCAGCCTCGACTACGACGCCTGGCGGCGCGTGATGGAGGTGAACCTGTTCGCCCCGATCCGCATCGCCGAGGCATTCACGGAACAGGTCGAGCGCAGCGACGAGAAGAAGATGATCTTCCTCTCGAGCACCCAGGGCTCGATCGCGGAGGGCACCGCGCCGGTGTTCGCGTACGGCTCGAGCAAGGCCGCGCTTAACAAGTGCGTGTCGATGACGGCGATGGCGCTGAAGCAGCGCGGCATCATCGCAACGGCAGTCTGCCCGGGCCACGTCAAGACCGAGCTCGGCGGGCAGGGTGCGACGCTCGAGGCCGCGAGCAGCGTCGCCAACCTGCGCCGGCTGATCGGGCGTCTCACCCCGGCGGACTCCGGCCGCTACATCAGGCACGACGGCACGCCGATCGCCTGGTAGCGCGTGGCGCGCTCACCGTCGCTCCGCCCGCATCGCCTTCTTGTCGATCTTGCCGACGCTGGTGCGCGCCAGCGCCGCGACGAAGTCGATCCTTTCGGGCACTGCATAGCGCACGATCGCGCCGCTCGCGACGTGCGGCGCGAGGTGCTCGCGCACCCGCTCCGCGGTGAGCGCGGCGCCGGCGGCATCCGCGCGGCGCACGATCAGCGCGACCGGGCGCTCGCCCCAGCGTTCGTCCGGCAACCCGATCACGGCCACCTCGGCAACGCCCGGATCGCGCGCGATCAGGTCCTCGAGCTGCAGCGAGGAGAGCCACTCACCACCGGTCTTGATCACGTCCTTCATGCGATCGCGGATCTGCACGAAGCCGTCGGCGTCCTGGCTGGCGATGTCGCCGGTGTGCAGCCAGCCGCCGCGCCAGAGCTGCTCCGAGGCCTCGGGATCCCCGACGTAGCCCAGCGTGAGCCAGGGCGCCCGCACCACGATCTCGCCGACCGAGGCGCCGTCTCGCGGCACGTCGTTCATCCGCTCGTCGACGAGGCGCAGGTCGACCAGCGGCGCCGGCAGCCCAGTGCGGCACCGCACCTCGACCTCGGCGTCGAGGCCGCGCGCGCGCACCTCGGGCATCACGCGCGTGGCGGTGAGGTACGGGCAGGTCTCGGACATGCCGTAGGCGGCGAACACGTCGATGCCCTTCGACAGTGCGCGCCGCGCCAGCGCGGCATTCAGCGCCGACCCGCCGATGTTGATCTTCCAGCCCGCCAGATCGGCGCCGCTCGCGGCGGCCGCATCGAGCAGCATCTGCAGAATCGTCGGCACGCAATGGGAATACGTGACGCCCTCGCGCGCACGCAGCTGCAGCAGCATCGGCGGCTCGTAACGGCCCGGATAGACCTGCTTCAGGCCGAGCAGCGTCGCGACGTAGGGCACGCCCCAGGCGTGCACGTGGAACATCGGGGTCAACGGCATGTAGACGTCGCCCTGGCGCAGGCTCTGGCCGATGGGGGAGCTGCCGAGCGCGCCCAGCACGCCGAGCGTATGGAGCACGATCTGGCGGTGCGTGAAGCTCACCGCCTTCGGCAGTCCGGTGGTGCCGGTGGTGTAGAAGGTGGTGGCCACGGCGTTCTCGTCGAAGTCGACGAACGGAAAATCCTCCGGCGCCGCCGCAAGCATCGCTTCGTAGCCGCAGGCCTCGCCCGCCGCGTCGCCGATCGGGATCACCTCGCGCACGAGTGGCAGCGCGGGCCGGATCGCCTCGAACAGCGGCGCGAAGTCGCGGTGCACCAGCACCACTTCGGCGCGCGCATGATCGAGGGTATACGCGATCTGATCGGGCGAGAGGCGGATGTTCACGGTCTGCAGCACCGCGCCCATCATCGGCACTGCGAAGTAGCACTCGAGATAGCGGTGACTGTCCCAGTCGAGCACCGCCACGGTGGTGCCCTCGTCGATACCCCTGCTGCGCAGCGCGCTCGCGAGCCGGCCGATGCGGCCCCGCAGGTCGGCATAGCTGCCGCGGTACTCGTCGCGGTAGACGATCTGCTGGCGCGGCGAGGTCGCCAGCGGCGTGCGCAGCAGGTGCCCGATCATCAGTGCATCGCCGCGGGCCGCCGCGGCTCGTTCAACTAGCCTGACCATGTCGCCCCCCTACGGACCGGGAGACCGCCGGACGGCGGCCGGGCCGGTCGATTCCTCAAGCGCGATTATGGCGCGCCGTCCCGTATGGCGGGACGGTATGATCCGCCCGCCCGTGTTTCCGGGCCGGCAAGGAGCCCGTTGCACCGATGAGTACCCCGGCAGACGCTGCCCCGATGGATCCCGCTGCGATGGATGCGGGCGAGTTCCGCAACGCGATCGGCCGCTTCCTGACCGGTGTGAGCGTCATCACCACGGCCCACGGCGGCACGCTGCACGGCATCACGGCGAGCGCCGTCGCCTCGCTCTCGATCGATCCGCCGACACTGCTGGTCTGCCTGAACAAGCAGTCCGCCACACGCGGCGCGGTCGCCGCGGCGGGCCGGTTCGTCGTCAACGTGCTGGCGGCGGGACAGACGGATCTCGCGCTGCACTTCGCGAGCAAGTCGACCGAGAAGTTCGTCCGGATGCAGGTCGAGACGAGCCCGCACGGGCTGCCGCGGTTCCCGGGGGCGATCGCGCGCATCGACTGCCGCGTCATGTCCGAGGTCGACGGCGGCACACACAGCATCTTCATCGGCCGCGCCGAGACTGCGGCCACCGTTGACACGCCGCCGCTCGGCTATTTCCGCGGGCGCTTCGTTCAGCTCGAAACGGCGCCCTGAAACGCGCGCTCGTGCGCGGCCGCGACGCGCACCAGCATGCCTTCCGCGAACGGCCGCGCCGCGAACTGCGCGCTCGCGGGCAGACCATTCGCGGTGCACCCCGCGGGCACCGCGATCACCGGAAGCCCGAGATAGTTGAACGGCGCGGTGTTGTGCACCAGCTTGGCGAGCATCGCCCACATCGCCTCGCCGCCGCCGACGTCCACCTCGGCGAGCCGCGGCACCGGCACCGGCAGCGTCGGCGAATGCAGCACGTCGCAGCGCGAGAACACCGCGCCGACGAAGCGTTCGAGCAGCGGCATCCGCAGCATCAGCGCCTCGAGGTAGATCGAGGCGGGAATCGCGATCCCCGTCGTGGCCCGTACCCGCACCTGCGGCGAATAGACCCCGGGGCGGTCCCGCAGCCAGGCGCCATGCAGGGCCGTCGCCTCGGCGTAGACGATCGCGCGGCTAAGTTCCGACATCGACGCGACATCCGGCACTTCCAGTTCGACCAGCCTCGCGCCCTCGCGTTCGAGCGCCGCGAGGCTCGCTTCCATCGCCGCGCGCACGTCGGGGGTTGCGACGTCGTAGAAATAGTTGCGCGGCACGCCAATCCGCAGCCCTTCGATGCCGCGCGCCGTTTCGGCTTCGAAATCCGGTACCTGCAGCGTCGAGGTGACCGGGTCGCGCGGGTCGTGACCGGCAAGGATCGTCAGCATCCGTGCGCAATCGCGCACCGAGCGAGCCAGCGGGCCGACGCCGTCGATCGAGGGCGAGAGCTTCATCGCGCCGGCGCGCGACACGCGGCCGTAGGTGGCCTTGATGCCGACCACGCCGTTGGCCGCGGCCGGGATGCGCACCGAGCCGCCGGTGTCGGAACCGAGGCTCGCATAAGCGGCGCGCGCCGCGACGGCGGAGCCGGAACCGCTCGAGGAGCCGCCGGCCATGTAGTCGGGATCGACGGCATTGCGGCAGTCGCCCCAGATCGCGTTGTGGCCGGTGGCGCCGAGCGCGAACTCCGCCATGTTCAGCGCACCGATGCGGATCGCGCCGGCCGCCTCGAGCCGCTCGATCACGGTCGCGGTGCGCGCCGGGACGTGACGGCCGCGCACGCGCGAGCCGTAGCGCAGCGGCTTGCCGGCGATGTCGAACATATCCTTGTACGCCAGCGGCACGCCGTGCAGCGGGCCGAGCACGCTGCCGCGTGCGCGTGCGTCGTCGGCCGCCTCGGCCGCGCGCAGCGCGCCTTCGGCGTCGATCTCCACGAAGCAGTTCAGGACCGGCTGCACCTGCTGCGCGCGCGCCAGCAGCGCGGTGGTCACGCCGACGCTCGTCAGCGAGCCGTCGCGGATCCGCGCCGCGACCTCGACCAGGCCGAGCGCGCCGGGGTCCTCGCTCATTCGACAGAGCCGGTTGTCGGTGGCGGCGCGAGCCGCTCGAGGGCCGCGAGATAGTCGCCCGGCTCGAGATCGAACAGAGTCTCGCGGATGTTGCGCGCGACCGCAGCGATCGCCGCGCTGGCGCCGGCAGCGATGCGCGCGGCCTGGTCGGCGTCGTCGAGAGGCAGCCCGGCGAGCCGGGCAAGGTCGAGGATCGTGTCGCGATCCAGCGGTTCGATGGGCAAGTGGGTCGTGTCCTGCGTCGGTCGGGCCAGGCGCCGGCTAGTTGCGCGCGGCGCGCACGCATGTGATCAGCGTGCCGCCGCTGGCCCGCGGCGTCAACGTGAAGGTCGCGCCGAGGCCGCGGGCCCGATGCAGCATCAGCTTGAGTCCCGATCCGTCGTCGGCGCCGCCGCTGCCGCCGGAACCCGCATTCACGCCGCGACCATCGTCTGCCACCTGCAGGTGAAAACGGTCGCCGTCGACTTCGAGCCGGAGCTCGAGATGGGTGGCCCCGGAATGGCGTATCGCATTGGTAACCGCTTCCTGCGCGATCCAGTAGAGATGATCGCCCTCGACGGCCGAGAGCTGGTGCCCAGGCTCGACCGCCACGTGCAGATCGACCGTCAGCCTGCCGAGCGAACGGGTGCGCGCCGCCAGGGAATGCATCGCCGCGGACAGGCCTGTGGGCGCGGTCCCGACCGGCGAAAGGCCACTCGCCAGCATCCGCACGTCGTCGATCGACTGGTTCATCAGGCCCTGCACGCGCTCGGCATCGGCGGCGAGATGATGGCGCTCGGCGACCAGTTCGTTGACCAGGGTCTGCATCATGAACACCGCGCCGGTCAGCTGCTGACCGACGCCATCGTGGAGTTCGTGCCCGATGCGCTGTGGATCGCGTCCGAGGGCGGTGAATGCGTCGGCATCTTCATTGCGGCGGCCGGTGACGTCGCGGACCACGACGCACCAGCCGGCGAACGCACCGTGGGAGCAGGCCGGCGCGACGTGCAAACGATAGCTGCGGTTCGCAAGCCGCGCGGCGGCCGGTGCAATGCCCTCGACCTCGACGTTGCACTGCTCGTCGCGGCTGCGGGTGATCGCGGCGCCGATGAGCGCGCGCCACCGCGGATGGAAGCATTCCTCGAGCTCGAGGCCGACCGAGGCATCGGGCAGGTGCTGGGTCAGGGCGCGGTTCGCGCAGCGGATCCTGCGATCGGTGCCGAGCAGCACCAGGCAGGCCGGCACGTATTCGAGCATCGTCTGCTGCAGCTGCGCGAGCCCGCCCGACTTGCTTCCCGCGACATCGTGGTGGTGCGTTTCGAGCACCGTGCACAGCACGCGGGTCACCGCGCCATCGGGGCCATGTGCGATCGGCTGGCAGACCATCCGGACCCGAAGCACCCGCCCGTCGAGCGCGACCAGCCGCGTGGCGATCTCGCGCGAATTGCCGGCCAGCACCTCGCTGTGCATCGCGAGGAAGCCCGCCAGCACTGGCGGGTCGATGACCCATCCGGTGCCACAGTGGATTGCAAACTGTTCCGGCGTGCAGCCGAGCGCCGGCGGGAGCCCATCGGACCACCACAGCGGCGACATGCAACCCCGCTCATCGAGCGCGAGCTCCGCGATGTGTTCATGGCCGATACTCGACGCGGTGCGGAAACGTAGCTCGCTCTCGGCGAGGCGCTGCTCGGCGACGCGCCGTTCATGGACGTCGGTCGTGCAGCCGACGACCCGCAGCGGGCTGCCGTCGGGCGCGTGCTCGACCGTTCGGCCGTTGGTGCGCATCCAGCGCCAGCTGCCGTCGCCGCAGCGGCGCCGCGCCTCGTAGACCAAGGTGTCTGCAATGCCGCTGGTGTGCGCCGCCAGCGCATCGGCGGCGTGCTTGAGGTCATCGGGATGGAACGAATCCACGTCAGCGCCAGGTCGGCGCGACCAAGGCTCGGTCGCCGACGGTTCGAACCGCAGCAGCGTCTCCCAGTTCGCGGTCCGGTAAACGATGCCCTCGGCCGGCAGCCAGTCCCACAGGGCCATGCCAGAGGCCTCCACCGCCAGCCTCAGCCGCTGCTGCGCGATCTCGAGCTCCGCCTCCAGCTGCTTGATCTCGTCGACGCACAGGCAGACGCCCGCGAGGATTCGGGCCGAGCCGTCCGGGTTGCGCGCGATCGTGCTGACGTGTTCGGCGATCCAGACCCAAGCGCCGGAACCGGAGCGCAGCCGGTACTGAAGGATGTACTGGTTTTGCGGGCCGGCGATGCGTTCGGCCGCGACGCGCTGCACGCGATCGAGATCGTCCGGATGAATCCGTTCATACCAGTACCGGCCGGGTCGACCATCGACGAGTCCGGGCAGCCCGTGCCGAGCGAACCAGTCCTCGGTGCGGGTCATCAGGCCGGTGGCCCTGTCGAACTCCCAGAGGCCGACGTCGGCGCCACGGATCACGGCCTCGAGGCGCACCTCGGCCGCGGCCGAGCGCCGCAGTGCGCGCGCCTGCGTGGTGACGTCGCGGGTGTGCAGCACCAGCAGCGCGGTCGCGCCGGCGTGGCGCAGCGGCGCGCCGCTGATCTCGCAGTTAAGGTATTGGCCGTCGCGATGGCGGATCCGCGCCGCAACGACGTCGAGGTCCTGGTGTTCCGCGTCGGAGAGCAACTCGCCCAGCCGCATGCGGACGTAATCGACCTCATCCGGATGGACGATGTCGAGCACCGAATGGCCGCGCCACTCGCCAGGCCGGTAGCCGAAGATCGGCTCGATCGCGCCGCCCAAGAACAGCACCTGGCCAGAACGGTCGATGATCGAGACGACCTCATGTGCATGCGCGGTCAGGGCATGCAGCAGCACCGGATCGAGCGCGGCCAATGGATCGACGTCGGGGCGGAGCTGGGCGACGTTGGTGGCCATTCGATCAGTTCCGGGCAGTGGCGGGCTCGTTGTCCGGCATTGCCCCAGTGTACCTGCAGGCGACCGGACCGACAGCCCCCGCCGGACGCGAAGCGCGCGGCGGCGCGGCAGCACGCTCGCGCCGCCGCCATCCGGGCGCCGCCGGCGGCCAGGGGCCGCCGCTAGCCGCCAGGTCTATCGGGTCCAAGACTGGCCCAGGGCTTGTGCAGCCGGATTTCCTCGTCGCTGAGCCCCTGCAGCTCATGCGGAAAAACCAGCCACTGGTCGGTGCGGTGGACATGGTAGTCGGGCACCAGCCGGCTGCGGTTGCGCGCCGGCTTGTAATAGACCGTCGCGACCTTCAGTTGCTCGGGCAGGTTGCGGCGGCAGCGCCGCTCGAGTTCGTCGATCACCGCTTCGAGGCTGCGTCCGGAATCGAACACGTCGTCGATCAGCAGCAGGCGGTCCTCGAACGTGAGCCGCGACACCAGGTAGTCGATGCCATGGACGCGGACGGTCTTCTCCTGGCGCTCGATGCCGGCGTAGGAGGACGTGCGGATCGCGACGTGGTCCGTGGCCACGCCGTGCTGCTCCAGGAACTCCTGCACCGCGATGCCGATCGGCGCGCCGCCGCGCCACAGCGCGACCAGGAACGAGGGACGGAAGCCGCTGGCGAGGATCTGCGCCGCGAGCGCGAACGAGTCGCGCAGCAGGCCTTCGGCGCTGATATACGCCTTCTCGATCGGGGGCGGTGGGGACTC
>Ga0163144_10001018_pt1 | contig 66470 bp, 49 predicted proteins | sample OliLak19BULKMAT1_FD_123175 | JGI IMG/M metagenome (GOLD analysis project Ga0163144, IMG submission 123175) | Freshwater microbial mat bacterial communities from Lake Vanda, McMurdo Dry Valleys, Antarctica - Oligotrophic Lake LV.19.BULKMAT1 | ecosystem: Environmental > Aquatic > Freshwater >...
AATTCTAGGATTGCACAACTCAGTGCCATATCTAGCGGGGTGAAAGATTTAAGGGAAATAATAGAGGCAGCTACGCTTTATAAATCTGAGTCAAATACTGTCCTATTCATAGACGAAATACATAGATTTAATAAGTCTCAGCAAGATGCGCTATTGGGTGCTGTAGAGTCTGGGGTTATCACCTTAATAGGAGCAACTACAGAAAATCCAGGTTTTGAAGTCATATCAGCATTATTAAGTCGATGTCAGGTATTTGTATTAAAACCCCTTACCCACGCCAATATGCATACTCTGGTAGAGCAGGCCATTTCTACAGATGAATACTTAACGAAGAAAAAGATAGAAGTTGTAGAAACCGAAGCACTATTTAACTATGCAGACGGTGATGCCCGTAAACTGCTAAATGCCTTAGAACTAATGGTGCAACAATCGACTAGTGATGTAACGATTATAAATAATGAACTGCTGAACAAGTCCATACAACAGAAAACCTTACGCTATGATAAAGCCGGTGAAATGCACTATGATATTATATCTGCATTTATAAAAAGTATGCGTGGTAGTGACCCAAATGCTGCCGTATATTATCTGGCCAGAATGATAGAAGCTGGGGAAGATCCAAAATTCATTGCCCGCAGAATGGTGATACTTGCTAGTGAAGACATCGGGAATGCCAACCCAAATGCCTTGCTGCTAGCCACTTCAACATTTCAAGCAGTAACCCTAATTGGGATGCCTGAATCTAGAATCATATTATCACAATGTGCCATTTATTTAGCTAGTTCTGCTAAAAGCAATGCCGGTTATAGTGCCATAAACCTAGCCGAAAGTTTGGTAAAGAAACACGGAAATGTGGAAGTACCCCTCCACCTAAGAAACGGAGCCAACAAGCTGCTAAAATCACTGGACTATGGCAAAGATTATACTTATGCACACAATTATGATAACAATTTCAAATTACAGGAATATCTACCTGACCAAATAAAAGGAGCGGTAATATTTATTCCAGGCGATAATCCTAGAGAAAATGAAATGAGAGCTAACTTGCGCAAACTATGGCAAGGTAAATACGATTACTAGTTTGTCAAAATAACTGATTATTATGAATTAAAATGCTTCTCTACATATCGTAGGGCTGCGTCTTTATCCATAACATCAGTAACTAACAATTCCTCATTTATCTGCTTTAGACTATTGTCATCACGCAGCGCTTTTTGCAATTCAAACTTAGTTTCCGATGGTCCAAATATCAAAATGCTGTGAGCCTTATCCAGTTTGCCGATAATAGACTTACAATACTTTTTCAAGTGTTCGTTTTCGTTGTTTTGAACGTGAGTTCTGTGTCCAATCTCTGAAGAAACAAATTCCTCAGTTTCTTCACTAATAAATTCCTAGTGTACTACGCTATTTAGCGAAATAATGTAGGCAACTTTACGGTCTACATATATGCCATAATCTATAAAATTCTTTTCAGTTTTCATTTTTTATATTATATTTTACAACAACTTACAGATTATTAATGCGCCATTAAAAATGGGCCTATTTTTCTCCAGTTCTAAGTTAAAATATGTTAATAAATATTAACAATCAAAAGGAAGCTTTTGTTAAATAAGAATGTGGGATGGTATTTTATTAGGAATTATAAAAATATTATGAGCTTTCTTATATTTCAGTTTTTACATAATCATCGTAAACCAAAACTATTTCTTTATTATCGCACATATTTTTTGCTTTAGAGAAATATTTTACTTTTTCCAATCGATATGCCCGTTTATGCCATTGGTTTCAAAAACTTCTAATATTTGCTCACAAAACTTTTGATTTTGTTCATCTCCAATTGATTTTGCTAGTTCGTAAAGTTTAATAAACATTATCTTGCCTGTTTCAGTTTGCTTGTAATTTTTCTTTTTGAAATTACTTCTACATCCGCTTGGGCGCAATAATAATTTACACTTAAAATATAAAAGAAAATTTAGTACTAACAAAACTTGGCAGAAAATATTTTTTTATTTAGCCTAATCTTTATAATAAAAAATAAATAAACTTTCAGATTAAAGTTCAGGTGCTGACAATAAAGATATTAGGGAGCATTTCACACTATGTATTTACTCGCAAAGTAAATCTTATTGATTAATATCCCCTTTACTGAAACTCTGCAAAAGAAAAAAAATAGAGCAAACACTAAAGCTACTAAAGTTTTATATTGCAATTAAAATTATTAAAAATAAGCGTACTATACTAACAATTGTTACTATATCTCTATGCATTGATTTAATTGATGTTTATCATTTAGCAAATTTTTATTAAAATTCGGTTTGCATATGAACAAAGAATTGCTAATTTGCGTTGAGACTATATTTTTTTATTAAACATTAAGTAATTATTATGACTTCAATTCTCCTTGACATCGTCAAGATCCCTGTCAACGACCCGGTGGCGTTCACATTCTTCGTAGGCTATATGGCAATGCTTGCCTCAGCCGTATTTTTCTTCTTCGAAAGAGGTCGAGTAAAGGGCAAATGGAAAACATCTATGTTGGTATCTGGACTTATTACAGGTATCGCAGCAGTCCATTATTATTATATGCGCGATTATTACACCAGCACGGGTGAAAACCCTACTGCCCTACGTTACATTGACTGGACACTTACAGTGCCGCTAATGTGTGTAGAGTTCTACTTATTAACTAAGGCTGCTGGTGCAACACTAACTTTATTGTGGAAACTAATTCTAGCTGCGGTAGTAATGCTAGTAGCAGGTTACATTGGTGAGGCATATACTGATGGTTCAACTGCTCACTCTGTACTATGGGGTGCAATCTCTACAGTAGGTTATGTTTACATTCTGTACACATCTTGGATGGGCGAGGTTAAACAATTGGCTGATAAAAGCGGAAATCCGATAGTTGCACGTGGTGTACGTTCGTTAGCTTGGTTTGTACTAGTTGGTTGGGCTATTTATCCAATCGGTTATATGTGTATGGCCGGTGGTTGGTTAAATACTGGTTTAGGCTGGAACCCAAACAATGTAAACTTATTCTACAACATTGCAGATGCTATCAACAAGATTGGTTTCGGTCTAGTAGTATATAGCATTGCAATAAGTGAAGGTACTACTGATGAAGTAGTGGTTGTTTCAAAGTAATATTGTAATATAACAACATAAAACGCTCTCGTAATATCATATTGCGAGAGCGTTTTTATATGTACCAAAATGTTTTGATAACGCTAGACTATTTAGAAGATAACCATTACGATGCAATCTTTATTGGTGCTGGCGGAGCAGGTTTAATGTTGCTTCACGCCCTGCACATTAAGGGATGGATGACTAATAGAAAAGTATTGGTGATAGAGCCAGATGCTAAGAATACCAATGATCGCACTTGGTGCTTTTGGAGTGATGGTACTGATACCCTTTGGCAACAGCATCAATCGCTGATTTCTCATTCCTGGGAAAATGTATTCAATGGAATAGACTGTATCGAGAGTTTATCGCCTTATCGTTATTCGCAGATTAGGAGCGCTGATTTTTATGCGGCGATGAAACATCTTGTTGACCCACAGGTTACTTGGCTTTCCCAACATACAGATGCTGTAGAACTAGCCGAGGGAATAACTAAAGTTACTGTTTTGGGTAAGACCTACGCTGCACCACTAGTATTTGATTCAAGACCATTATCAACACAAGAGTTCGAAGATCGAACTACCGTATATGATACGCTTTGGCAATCGTTTTATGGATTCCGAGTGCAAACAACTGAACCCTTTACTAAAAATACCTGCACACTAATGGATTTTGAAGTGGCACAAGATGCAGCCACACAGTTTGTATATACATTGCCTACTGGTAGTCATAATGGACTGATTGAGTTAACCAGATTTGGAAAAGATATAATTAAAGCCGAAAATGCAGAAACAATTCTAAAGGAATATATCGGTTCTCGCTATGGTCATTTTAGCATAATTGAGACAGAAGTAGGTAGAATACCTATGACGCTAGCACTGAATCCAAAAGAGCAATTTCACCCAACTTATAGTTCGTTAATTCCACTAGGCATTCGCGCTGGTGTTGTAAAAAGCACTACAGGTTACGCATTTAAAAATATGGCGGAGCACGCCAATTGTATTGCCGAAGCAGTTATTGCAAATGCACCAATTCCAACACCTTATCACCCGTCGAGGTTCATATTTTACGACAAACTTCTGTTAAGGGTATTGAGCAACAGACCAGAATTGGGTAAACCAATTTTTCAGAAGTTGTTTCATAAAAAAAACACTGCCAGTATTTTGCGATTTTTAGACGAAAAAACAACACCACGTCAAGATATCAACATCATATTAAGCTTGCCCTATTTCCCGTTTATAAATGCTCTAATAGCTATCTCATTTCAATCACTAGTCTTGAAAGCAACCAATTTATTTAAAAGTAGTACAGCTTTATCATTTCGTATCGCAATTCTAACAGTTATTCTTTCTATACTATATACATATCAGCCAAATATTTTAAATATTATTAGCCCTTGGTTATTATTGCTTGGCCTTATTTTTCCTGGTATTCCACACGGTGCTATTGACCATTGGGTTGCATTAGACGGAAAAATGAATGGTAAGCGAGTCTTTAATTTTACAGTGAAATACATAGCTGTTATGTTGGTTGTCGGCTTATTGTGGTGGATTATTCCTGCATTGGGTTTTAGCTTATTTATAGCCTATTCTGCTTGGCATTTTGGGGAAACCGACCTTAGAGATTGGGATGCATACTCACCGTTTCGATCTGTGATGTGGGGCTTAGGTGTATTGGGGACAATATTATTTGGTCATTATACCAGTTTATCGCCCTATATGACTTGGTACCAGCTTGATGCTTACTATATAGCAATAGATTCCTATCAATCTTTATTACTTTACATATCTATTATGGCAATGGGAATTTCTGGTTTGATGATTCCTAAAAAAACTTTCGGATCGTGGCTGGCGACATTTTTAGTGGTTATCATTGGTCTTAATCTTCCGTTATTACTGGCTTTTGCCTTATACTTTGTGGGTTGTCATAGTTTTAGGGGCTGGTATCACCTACGCAAGGGGTTGCGAAGTAATACTGCTTCATTAATCCGCAAGGCTACACCATTTAGTTTGGGTGCTTGGGTGTTGGGCTTAGTTGTTTTTCTATTAGCGAATTGTCTCAACCTTAATCTCTCAAATTCTTGGCCCTTAATATTTGCATTTATTGCAGCCATTAGTGCACCCCACGTTTGGATGATGCACGTGATGTATGGTAAAGATTCTAGGTAGAAGAAGATGCTTTCTCTACCGTTTAGCAATTCCCTTTTGCATAAGTTTTAACATTACTTACTCAAAGAAATAGGACTTAAATTAGACAATTTCGTGACAGTCTTGTTTTGTTAAATCTATTTGATGTGAACTGTAATTCATTCTAGCATAATGAAGCAAGTTAAATACGATTGACGTTCATCTATTACATAAAGTTAAACGAATAAATTGTAAAAAGAGGGATTTCTTTTCCATTGTAGATCATCTCAATTTTAAGACTAATTATCTAAAAATACTTATTCATCAGCATATAGTCAATATTCTCGACCTGTGAATGGCAGCCAATGCAAGAACTACCTTTTTTAGATGCTGGAATATCTACACTGCCGTCCGAATTAACATATCCCCATACCCAACCCTTAGCATCTGCATCTGGGTTGCCCGAATTTTTATATAGCACAGCATATCTCTCTGTATTACCAGAATTATTATTTAATTCTTTTACTATTAGTGAGCCTTCTGGAAAATTTGTTCCAGCTACTATTTTACCGTCTGAATCTAATTTTGCAGCCGCAATGCTATTATATCTTGTCCTTAGAAAAGGCTGCGGATGACCACTACCTGAACTTCTGTTTAATTGATTTGATGAATTCTTATACCAAGTAAAACCTGCTGTAGCTCTTGCCATATCATATAAATTCCTGTCAGTTCCTACTGCAACCTCATCCTTTTTACAAGAGGTAATTGACAAAATAGTTACAATCGTTAATGAAAGTAAGGTAACTAATAATTTCTTTCTCATTGTTTACTTTTTATAATTACGATAAATTTTTTGTTAAGGTTGCTTGAAAGAAGATTTATGGATTTATAATGAAGTTATAAAATACAAAAAAATTCTTGACTCTGTATTAATTAAATTCTACTATGACAATCACATATTAATAGCCTATTATTTAATCTTGTTAGCTTATACGTCTGATTATATTCCATACTCAAATTACCAATCCAATTATTTTGCTATCCCATCAATATAATTCTTAATCTCTTCACTATCAATAAATATGGCAGTAGGGTTGTTAAATGGAGAATTGTTGGTATTCTGAGGCCTTAATATTTCACCATTTTCTATAGCGTCTGCAAAAGCTGGTGTTTCTCAAAATTTCCCTTTAGCTTTAAAGTTTAAGATTTTCGCTTGAACTCCGCTAAGTACTGCTAATTGCAAACCTGTTTCTTCACTTTCAAAAAAATCGTTTTCTTTCAAACGCATTCTTACATCTTTACCTTTTAGTAAACTTTCAGGACAGTGGCTATTCCACATTTGGTCTATTTAATCATTATTTTTCTTGTTTAAAGTTTATTTTTAAGTTATAATTATACTTTTTTATAATTCTTTGTAAAAGTCAGAATTTTAAAGCTAATTGTCTAACAAAATAGGCTTACATCAAGAATTTTTTTCTTGTTCAAACTTTAAAGTTTTGAATACTAAAAATTGCACTCCGAATGTTGCAGGAACATTGGTAAAATATAAAAAATCCAGAAAATATGTCCACCTATAATAATTAGAGATTGCTTTTGTTTATTTGTTATTGTAAGTAATTAGTGACAATATTATTTTTGGATCAATTTTAGTCTTTTTTGACGACTTGTCATTAAGTGCCAAATTAATTTTTATTTTTTTCAGATTAACTATGTTTTACACTCCGACCCAACTCTAATTATTTATATTCAAATATATCTGGGCCAGAGTTCTAGGCATTTCTGGTACAGTTGAGTTGGATTTAAACAGGTCTGAATAGCGGTAACTAACACCTACTAGCAAGAAATCAAATACGGCAACCCTAGCTGAAATGCCGTAGTTGAATGGGTTGGTTATGTTTAGTTTAGAAAAGGTCCTTTTTTCCCTTAAGCCATTTGCTATATTATCATAAACTTGATATCTACTGCCCAGCCTATATTCTCCATATCCAGCGATATCAATGTATTTGCCCAAAGTATTGCCACGTTTCGGATCAAAATTTATTCTCAAGAATATTTCTGATTGTATATTATGTTGATAAAAACGCTCTTTTCTGTGGTTTACATTTTGATTATTCCAAAAATATTGCTCAAAGTATGTAACATTATCATTTTGATTTAAGACAAAGTTCTGATAATGATAACACAAGCCAGTTCCAATGGCCAATACTTTGGTCAGTTTACGCTTGTATAAAAACTTGTATTGAAAATCGAAACCAGTTCTTACATCAATGTTTCCCTCAGCCTGATCTACATATAGTCCTATTAGGGCAACATATTGGAGATAATGGCGTCTATTTGCCCCAAACTTTGCAATGCTAGAGTCTGGTTTTTCACTTATTAATTCCTTACCCTCTTCATCATTTTGTGCTACAGCTGAAAGAGATGAAAAGAATGAGATAGTAAATGCAAATACTAATGCAAGAAAGAGTTTATTCATAATTATTTATTGGTAAAATTAAACGTGTTATAAGAACCTCCAATAGATAATCTCAATACGCCTTCGCTAATAGGATATTTAAGTAAATCAATTTTAAGGCTATAGGGCAACTCAATGTCAGTGACATTATAGTACACCAACTTATCATCTAAATCAGCTATGTGGTAATACAGATAGTTTGGCTTACCATTATCAATACCACTTATATTTACATTTATATAATCAACATCATTACTGTCAGATAGTATTGTTACAGTATATTCTACTAGATTAAGTTGGCTTGTATCTGCAGCATCTAAGCTAAGCTTTTGCTTAGCGATACCATAACCGTGGGCGTAATCAAAGTATGGATATAAGGTTGCATTCTTTTGTGCATATTCCATTAGTTGTAGCCTAGTCATATTAGGATTATCAGATAATAAGTTGGCCAAAAATCCAGCAACAAGAGGTGCCGAATAGCTGGTGCCCTGCGCCTTGAAGTAACCTCCACTTGGACTTGCTACTACTGCTACCCCACTGGCACATACATTTGGCTTAACTACGTCTGACTGCTTGCCATAACTAGAGAAATCTATGTGTAATCCGGTCTCCGGGTCTATTCCACCTACGGCTAATACTTCAGTAGCATCTGCTGGAGCACATATTGTTTTCCAATTAGTTGTTCCATCATTTCCCATAGCATTTACTATAAGCATTCCCTTTTTAGAAGCAACATTAGCTGCCCTAGATATAGGAGATGAGTATCCGTCCATATCTTCTTGAAAATATCTAGACGAAGTGTAGCCTAGGCTGCTATTTACTATTCTTGCACCTTTAGTTTCTGCCCACTCTACTGCGGCTATCCAATTATCCTCCTCTTCAGACAATTCTGTGATGGTTCGCTCAGTTCTTGCTAAAAGAAATTTTGCTTTAGTACCCAAACCTAATGGCAATGAGTCATTTACTTGGCCAGCTATGCAAGACATAACTGTGGTACCGTGAGTACCTGCATCATATACATCCGCCTTCTTTTTTACAAAATCATAAGTCCCTACTATTCTAGACATACAATGCTTAAAAGCTGAAAGCTTATTTACATTGTTAAATCCAACATCAAGTATTGCAATAATTACTCCCTCTCCGTGTAAACTATTATCAGGAATATGACCGAATAATTTAAGCTGTCTTAGTGCCAAATCATACTCAATATCAGATAGTACAGAATCGCCTTTATATTTTAGGTCAGATTCTAATTCTAATATCTGTGCTGAACCGTGCATTAACTGCACTTGGCTTACAAAGGGTAAGTTCTTAATTATTTCTATTTGGGTTGGTATTGCCCAAACTGCTACTGCGTTTAACCATCTGCTGGAATAACCTAGGCTGTCGCAATGAAATTGCAATTTATCTTTATATTTTTCAAAGACAGGTAAGTCCAGCGCGTCATAATTTACCCCGTTTATAATTCTATTACGCTGAGCGTCTTTATTTAAATAAATATAGTCTTTTTGACCGCCTTTATCTTTTAAAAAGACCCAATATTTAGATTGAGCGAAAGAATTTAGACTAAGGAAAAGTAGGGGTAGAAATAAGAATAATTGATACACTGTGTACCAAAATTAATGAATGAAATGATATTTAGATAAATACCCTGTTATACCATTTAAAATGAACTGGACACCTACGGTCATTGTGATGAAACCCATTATCTTGCTAATAGCCTCTAAACCAGCTGTCCCCAATAGAGGTAATATCTTAGCTGAACTACGCATAATTAAGTAACTAATAATACCACAAGCAACTATTGCGACCAATATCAAGACAATAGCAATGTTTGCATCACTCATTGGGAGTGTACTGCGAAATCTAAAATCTATTTTACGAGATGCCATACTAACTATGGCGGCAATACTGCCTGGACCGCTTAACAACGGCATTGCTAGAGGGGTAAGTGATATGTCTTGCTTTACTATAGCCTCGGCCTCTAGTTGTCTGCTAATGGCTCGCTTATTCTTAGTATTGTTTAATAAATCGAAGCCAGATCTCAAGACTATAATGCCGCCTGCAATTCTTAAGCTGATAAGACTAATGCCGAAGAAATCCATAATGAAATTCCCCAACATTAGGAAGAAGCTCAAAATGAGAATCATATAAATGCTACTCTTCTTGGCTAGAAGCGCCCTATATTTTGAGTCGTCATTTGCAGTTAGTGATAGGAAAACTGGAATCATTCCCAAAGGGTTCACTACTGAGAATATTGTAGTAAATACGCCTAATAAGTATGTAAATAATTCCTCTTTCAAATCAACCTTTCATTTAAAGTCCAATAATGGACTAGGTGTTATCTTATTACATTTATAGTACCCCTATAGTAGTCCTTAGACTTATCTATCCAACGCACTACTATCAAATAGCCAAATACATTATCAGACACCAACTTTCCCTTATAGGTTCCGTCCCATTCGTCTTCTATGTTTGTAGCCTCATAAATTACTTGCCCCCATCTGTTAAATATCTTCATATTGAAGGTATCTATGCCACTGCCATATACTTTATAGCGCTCGTTTATATTGTCATTACCAGGAGTAAATGTATTTGGAATCCAAAACTTCTTCTGCAGTCTGATAAAAATGTTTACAAATGCACTGTCTGAACAACCATCTATACTGGTAGAAACTAGTGTAATTCGTTTAGGTCCTAAACTGAAAAATTTACGGACTGGCGCAGTGCTATATGAGGAATCACCGTTCCCAAAACTCCACTTTGCATACAGGCTATTAATGCTGTTGTCTTTAAAATTAATCGTTTCTCCATACTGGGCACCATTAACAGAGTCTATCTGAATTCTTGCTTTAACCCTAGGTAAAAACTCAACCTTAAAGCTGTCATATACTTGACCACAAGTATTTTCGCCAGTTAAGGTAATGTAGTTCAAGCTATCTCCTAATTTTGGATGGAATATTATGATTGTATCATTTATAGCTCTCCAAATACCAGTTGCACCTATTAGTCTTGGGTTATTCAATGCTGGGAACCACTTTAAAACATAGGTACCATTTTGACAAATACGACCATTTGGTATTATTTGCAATTCGTCTTGATCAGAATATCTAACTATTATGGTATCATTAAATGATCCACAATTATTAGTTGTAGAAGCAACTAAAGTAATCTCTGCATTTTCGGCATCTTGTTGCGGAACATAGTTTACTGCGTATGGACCAGTACTTACAAAGCTTCCTTTACCATCCGGAGTAGTCCACACTACATCAGCACTAGCTGCAGTTGAATTTACAAATAAGCTAACTGTTTGATTGCGACAAATATTTACAGTATCGCCTTGTACAATGGTTACTTTTGGTACAGGTATAAATCTAATTATTTGGGTATCGCCAACTACTTTACAAGGATCATTGGATTGTACATAAAATGTAATGTTTGTATCTGCTGCATTAGATTGATATTCAATTGTATTGTTACCATTATTTACAATATTACCCAAACCAGTTGTTGACCAAGTATAGCTAGATTGATTGCCTTGGACAGATAAATAGATTGAATTGGTTCTGCAATAAATGGTGTCATTTCCTAGTTTAACAGTTGGAATAGACCTTACGGTGATTTGAACGCTATCTGTTGCACCGCCACACTTACCATTTATTCTTAAATACAAGTAAAATACACCAGTATCAGCAGGAGAAGTAAAGTACGTAGTATTTAGTGCGACTGAGTTTCCAAATGTACCCTTACCACCGTACCACAAATAGGTTCCTTTACTACCAGAACCTGATAAATTAGTTGATTTTCCTGGGCAGACTTGCAATGGGTTTCCAGCCTCAACCTTAGTTGGTGGTGTGGCAAAAATCCATATTTGGGTATCACTAGCTGTTTCACATCCATTATTTATAGAATATATAAAGGTTACTAAACTATCGCTTGCACCGGGAGTATATGTTGCAGAGTTTGACTGCAAATTAGTTAAGGTACCAAATCCGTTTGCCACCCAAGTAAAGGTCCCAGAACTAGATGATACTATCAAGTTTACAGATCCGTCACTTAAACACGTACTGCTGTCTTTACCCAAACTTACCGTAGGCTTGCCACCAGGCGTTACCAATAGTGAGTCTGAAATGGCAGAACAACCAGTTACCGTTAATTTTAAATAAAATGGATTAACATCGTTAACACTTAATGTATAGGTGGTGCTTGTTGCGTTAGTGTTTGCAAAACTACCCTTACCACCAGTCCATTTATTTGTTGTAGCGTTACTTGTTCCAACTAAATTTATTGAGGCTCCTGAACAGGCACTTATATCTGCCCCTGCATTAACTATAGGATCTGGTGTAACACGCACATATACTGTGTCTGAGGCACTACCACAAGTATTTGTTGCTGTTAATATTAATCTTACAACTGGCGCATCACCTGTTTTTGGAGTGAATGAAGGGTTTGAAACTGGCGTACCAGCACCAAAACTAAACGTAGGATTAAGTTTATTGCTTGTCCAAGCTAAAGTAGTAGCATTTGCTGTAGAGCCTGGTATAGCAACTGGCTGATTTAAACAAGTATATAATGTATCGGTAGTTATGTTTGCCCTTGCAGCTTTGCTGTAATTAATTACCATTGTATCAGTAAGAGTAGGTAAACCAGTTCTATATAACCTTAATACCAGTTTGACTGAGGGTGTATCAGTAAATGTGCCTGTATATTTTGCATTTAGCTTGGTGCTGTCATCAAATGTTCCCTTTCCACCAAACCAAGCTGCTCGAGTATATCCAGTCCCTGTTCCACTTAATTGTACGGCAACTCTGGCGCAAACTGTTTGGTCTGTGCCAGCACTTATGTCATACGTTATTGGAATTTGGCAACCATCATTGAAGTAGGTAGCTGTGCCAGTAGATGAAAACTTAACTGCGCCTCCATCTTCTGCACCTTTAGTTCCATTTTTTCTAAGAAGTGAGGCTCTATCATAAGTTACAGAATTGCTACCTGTACTAGCAAATGTAAGTTGTAGAGTCCTATTAGCTGCTGGAGTGGTATAGTTAGCGAAGTGGCCACTTGTATTACCCGTACATTGATATATTACGTAAACTGTATCTTTTAATGCAGAGAAGCTATTTGCAAGTGTATCCATATCCTCACTTGTAATTAATAGCACCTTACTATTCTTAGGTAAAACACCACTTGTTGGTTCCTTTAGATATCCACCTAAAAGAATTGTCTTGTTTAAAGCTTTTGTTTTTTTTGCTGTATTAGTATTTTGACAAATTCCTTTACTTGAATTATTAGGCCAAGTCATACTTAGGTTCGAGACATTTAAATTAGTTGAACCAATTGAGAAATACACCATTTCATTTTCCCCTTCTGGCGTTCCACAAGCATCTACTAAAATTGATTCTATGGTAAATGCAGTAGTCTGTGCCTTCAAATGAGCATTAGCCATACAACATAGACCTATTATTATTGTTGTCAGTTTTAATCCCCTAAATACTAATGACATAACTAAATGAGCCCTCTAATTGGTCAACGAAATTAGGCTAATTGACTGTCTTTATATCAATTATGTGTACACATTCAATGTTAAGTTTTCGTAAATCTAACTCCGAATAATAGTATACTCCTCAGTAATGATGTCCACAAAATTCCACACATCTATAAAACTGTTATAAAGTGGCACCGCAGCTACTCTAATTACATTTGGCTCTCGCCAATCTGCCACTATCCCTCTTAGAGTAATTCTGTTAAATAACTCTTTGCCAATACCATCAAAACTTAATGACAGTTGCGCCCCTCTATCTTCTGATTCTGGTGGTGTTATAATTTTGCAATTCAATTCATTTTGATTCACTTTATCCATCAATATATCTGACATATAATTGGTCAAACGAATTGATTTTGATCGAAGTTTATCCATTCCAACTTCGTCAAATATCTCTATCGAAGCTCTATGTACCGCCATTGGCAGAATTTGAGCATTACTCAGCTGCCAACCGTCTGCACCATAGCTTGGGTTAAACCCTTTTTTCATTTGAAATCGTGTGTCAGAATCGTGTCCCCACCATCCTGCTAACCTATTTAGATTTGGGTTGCTAGCGTGTTGCTCGTGGATGAACGCTCCACTTGTACCACCAGGACCACTATTCAAATATTTATAAGTGCACCATACTGCGAAGTCAACATTCCAATCGTGAAGTTCCAACATTATGTTGCCTGCCGCGTGTGCTAGGTCAAAGCCAACATTTGCGCCTACTTTATGTCCTGTTTGGGTAATGGCCTTCATATTAAATGCTTGCCCAGTATAATAATTTACGCCACCTAACAAAATTAAAGCCAATTCGTCTCCAATATCTTCTATTTGTCTTTGTATTTCAGCAGTAGTTACTATATTATTTTTATCGGTTTCCAGTTCTATCATATCGATATCAGGATTCCCCCCGTGTAGTTTAATTTGACTTTCTACAGCATAATAATCTGAGGGGAAAGCGCCCTTTTCAACCAATATCTTTTTACGAAAGCCCTTTGGTTTGTAAAAGCTAATCATCATAAGATGGAGATTTACAGTCAAGTTATTCATTACAACTACCTCGTGTGGTTTAGCCCCGACCAATCTAGCTACAGGGTTTTTAAACCATTCGTGATACGAATACCAGGGATTTTCCCCAATAAAATGTCCCTCTACTCCATTTAGTTTCCAAGATTCTAATTCTTTTGCAACAAAGTCTACTGCAGATTTAGGTTGAAGTCCCAAACTATTGCCAACTAGGTATATGACATCATTACCTTGGTGCTGTGGCAGGTGAAATTTTGAACGGTAATCTTTTAGTTCGTCTTGATTATCTAATTCTATTGCAAACTCATTGCTATTATCTTTTATAGTCTGTGACATTTTAACTTAAAAACTTTATATTGATTTAGACAATACATTATCTAAACCGTGAAATTTCAATTGATTTGGCGATAATTGAAGCCAATTTATAGCATTACTGTAGTGGATTTGATGCAAAACATCATTAATTAATTCTAATTCAGATAAGATTTTACCAGGCTCTAACTCGCCTAAAGGAAATGGATAATCACTACCTATTAATATCTTATCGGTACCAGCTACATCTATTAAATACTTTAAAGCAATTGGATCGTGTACTAGTGTGTCAAAATACATTTTGCCTAAGTATTTAGCAGGGTGAATGGCATTATCTATTGCGCAAAGGTCTGGTCTGACCTCAAAACCGTGCCCAATTCTGCCTATAGTAAATGGAAAAGAGCCCCCACCGTGAGAAAAGCATACTTTTAGATTCGGCAATCGCTCTAAAACACCTCCGAATATCATACTGCAAATAGCCCTACTTGTCTCCGCAGGCATACCAACCAACCAAGGCAACCAATACTTTTTCATTTTATCTTGGCCCATCATATCCCAAGGATGTACAAATATCGCAGCTCCTAGTTCCTCAGCAGCTTGGAATATTGGAAACAAATCTTCACTGTCTAGGTTTACGTCATTAATGTGTGTACCTATTTGAATACCTGCCAATTTTAAATTATTACTGCAACGCTCTAATTCCTTTATTGCCAAATCAGCATCTTGCATAGGTAGTGTACCAAGTCCAATATATCTGTCGGGATATTGATTTACTATCCCCGCAATATGATTGTTTAAAATAATGCTTAAGTCAAGAGTATCTTTAGGCTTTGCCCAATAATTAAACATTACAGGAACTGTACTGAGCACCTGCATACTTACATTAGTTGCGTCACACTCGTGCATTCGGACTACGGGGTCCCAACAGTTAGACTCTATCTCTCTAAAAAACTTATCGTCAATCATCATTCTAGCACAACAAGGCTTGTGATGCTCTAGTCTAACAAAACCTCCATAACCATATTTTGCTTTCAAGTCTGGCCAAGTTTCCGGTAATATGTGGGTATGTATGTCTATCTTATGTATGTGTCCCAATGTCTTTGGCGGTGTATTTTTTGTATTAAACTGGTTTTGGTGGATCCATTACTGTTCCACATTGCGTACAAGTTCTTAACTCTTCGTTACTATAAAACCTATTCATAACAGGAGGTAATTGAGAAACAATGTCAGTTAGCTTAAGATACTCTTCAAAAAGCTTGTGATTACAATTCTCGCAGAACCATAAAAAACCGTCTATTTCAGCTTTGTCTCTTATTTTCTCTATGACCAACCCAACTGTTCCTTCACCGCGTTGAGGGCTATGGGGCGTCTTACTAGGCAATAGGAACATTTCCCCTGCATTAATTAGAATATCCTTTGGAACGCCTTCGTCAATAATTTTAACTGTAATATTGCCTTCTAGCTGATAAAAAAACTCCTCACCTTCATTGTAGTGGTAGTCCTTTCTGCTATTTGGCCCACCAACTACCATCACAATAAAATCGCCTGTATTGTGAAACAATTGTGCATTACCTACAGGTGGTTTTAATAGATGTCTATTTTCTTCTATCCAAGAGTTTATGCTAAATGGTAAGGTAACTGCCATAATAGGAAATGATAAAGTAAAATTCAAATATATAAATAACTTAGTTGAAGGATATATTAATAAAAATATTAAAATATCGACAAAAATTTAATTTAATTTAATATTATACATAGTTTCGCTATGCATTACATCGGAAAAATATGACACCCAATAAAAGTGAACATTCTACTGAAAATGAAAATATTGTATTTAATAGTACTATAAATATACTACTAATTGAAGATAACCCAGGTGATGTACGATACTTTGAAATTTTGATTCGACAATTAAAATTAATTAAATGTGAATTAAAATCGGCAAATACATTGAGATCTGGGCTTGAAATGTTGAAAACAAATAGTTTTCAAGTAATTATGCTAGACTTATCACTACCAGATAGTATTGGTCTTGATACCGTGTCTGAAACAGCAACTGCATCTAATAAAGAAATCCCAATTCTAGTATTAACTGGAAACGATGATGAAGATTTTGCTGTAAAAGTCGTAGCTGCAGGTGCACAAGATTATTTAGTTAAAGGAAGTATTGACGAAAATACCTTAAGTAGGAGTTTAAGATATGCAATTGAAAGGCACCAAAAAGACCTAACTCTACTAAATAACAAACGTGCTATAGAGGAGTCGCAAAAAAGGCTAGAATTGATTGTAAATCAAAACAAAAGTGGACTAATCGTATTGAACACCAGTTACAAAATACTATTTGTAAACCCTGCGGCTTGTGATATGCTGGGGGAAACAAGCGAAGAATTGTTAAATACTAAATCAAGCCTACCTGAATTTATTTCAAACGAAGTTGTATATGAAATAACACGTACCAAGAAAAAAGTTGAAGCACAAAAAGTTGACATCAATTGGAGTGGTGAGGATTGTAAACTGATTACACTACACGACATTACTGACTTGAAAAAAGTAGAGCAACATCTAAATGACAAAAATTCTGAATTGATGCGCATAAATAAGTCACTGGATAGGTTTGCGTACATCATTTCACACGATTTAAAGAAACCAGTAGCTAATATAAACGGCTTGTTAGGGCTAATTGAAAACGAAATAAAAGAATCCGTCAAGACTGAAAACGTATTTAAAAGACTATACTTTAGCACTAGTCAGCTAAAAAATATGATTGATAATTTACTTGAAACAAGTAGAAATCCTCAAGGACCCAGTGCGTTTGAATTAATCAATATTGACGAGTTAATATCATCAATACTTTACAGTATGGACATTTACCTAGATGAAAGTAATGCTACTGTGGTAAAAGATTTTAGCAGAAATCCAATATTTTTTTACAACAAGCAAGATATGGAAAGCATAATAAGCAACTTAATCAGCAACAGCATTAAGTATAGGAAAGAAGATATAATACCGTCTATAAAACTATCCAGTGATAAAACAGGCTTAGGTAGTAGTCTAACCATAAGAGATAACGGAAGAGGTATTGACCTAAATGTTAATAGAGATAAACTTTTTAAAAGGGGAGAGCGCATTCAATCTCAAGGTGTAGACGGCAATGGGCTAGGGTTATGGATAGTGAAAGAAACATTGGATAAAAATAATAGTCGCATAGAAGTAGAAAGTAAATTAGGAATAGGTACTACATTTACCATACATTTTTAATTGATTATATATTACTAACTATGACGTTACCTATCAAAATACTGCTAGTAGATGACGATGAAGTGAGTAATTACATTAATTCCGAATTAATCGAGAATATAGGAATTTCTAGTCAAGTTAAGGTTTGTGAAAACGGCCGTGAAGCAATTGATTATCTAACGTCACTTGAAACTAACGAAAACCAACAAATTCCGCAGCTAATTTTGCTTGACCTGAATATGCCAGAAATGAATGGATTTGGTTTTCTAGAAGCATATCAAGATTTACCTGACAATGTTTCTGCAGATGTCATCATCATTTTATTGACGACATCAATATCGGAGGAAGATAAAGAAAAAATTAAAAAAGTACATAATTCTGAAATAGTATTTTTAGAAAAACCCCTGACAATTAGTGATTTAGAGAGAATTAAGAACCAATACTTTATATCATAAACATTTTACACTTATGTTGGTTTTATTTTTACATCCTCATCTATGATTAATCCTTGGCGTACTATAATTGACGACAGCAATTTGTCTACTCTAACTAACGACCAATTATTTAGATATTTTACTTTGTATTTTAAAAACGCTAAAATATTAATTCAAGAAATAGAGTCTGCTGTTGCTATAGAAGATTTCGAGGTAATTCGTCAAAAGTCGCACAAGCTTAAGGGTAGCAGTATGGTAGTTGGCGCTGTTGGTATGCGCCAGGCTGCACAAGATATAGAAGATATTGCCAGAAATTACAAGCCATTAGGCCCAAATTTGATTGAAAATCTACAAAACAATTTACTTGACCTACAAGAGATTTTATCAGAGAAATTTAAGTTATCCATTTTGGCTTAACTATCTTGAGAGGGATAAACAAACAAACAAAATATCAGAAATTTTCATCTATTTTCTTAATATTATTCTGGTGTAATTTTTTTTCCAGAATTGTTTTGTCTGGGAAAGTTCCAAATACAATATCCCAGATTGGTGACGAAACACCAAATGCTTTGTTTGGAGTAGCATAATGGTGCAAACTGTGATAGACCCATAAATACCTAAATCTATTTTTTGGAGGCCTAAGTGCGTGGGTACCATAATGAATCATAGCGTAGATTAGATACCCAATCATAAAGCCGCTAAAGAAGCTATAAACAAAATTTCCTGTAATAAGCCGCCAAAAGAAAAAGAATGCGCCTGCTAAAATAATACTAGGTATAGGCGGCATTAGTAGCCTATCTTTATCTTTAGGATATTCGTGGTGCACCCCGTGCACTATATAACTAAACTTGCTCAACTTTTCATTATGCGTACCCATATGAAATAAGTAACGATGCATTATATATTCGGTAAGGGTCCACATACAAACACCAGAAATAAAAACGAAAGCTAAAGTTCCAAAATTTGGATTAATATTTAAATGAAAATAGTACAATAAGTATGCGCACATTGGGATGTACATACTTAATATGATGGCAGGGTGGGTTTTAGACAACCATTCTACAATTTTGTATCTAGACAGTTGCTTGGTACCTTTAGTTTTGATATTTAATGCAGGCATATATATATTAAATCTAAATGATTATTGAAACTTGAATGTTCAATACCTACAAGCAAAATTACAAAATGAAAGAATATGTATAAAGATCACCAGCCAAATGTAGAAAGGTAATATTGTATCTTAGCGCCTTAAATTAGTAACTATTTTTGTCTAATTATTTTTTATGACAACAGTAAAATTAGAAGGAATGCCTGATATAGAAACCCAAAATGAACTCAGTTTAGAAGAGTTTAAAACTGAAGTTTTGCAGGATTATAAAATAGGGCGAATCAGCAGAGAAGCCAGTTTATTAGGAAGAAAAGAGGTTTTAACTGGAAAGGCCAAATTTGGTATATTTGGGGATGGTAAAGAAGTAGTACAATTAGCTATGGCTAAGGTATTTATGCCTGGAGATTTCCGCTCTGGTTATTACCGTGACCAAACTTTTATGTTGGCTATTGGGCAGCTAACAGTTAGACAATTCTTCGCACAATTATATGCAGATGTAGATGATGTAAATAGGGAGCCAGCCAGTGGGGGCAGACAAATGAATGGGCACTTTGCTACCCGTTCATTAGACGAGAATGGAGAATGGCTTGACCTAACTAAACAGAAAAATAGCAGTGCAGACATATCCCCTACTGCAGGGCAAATGTTAAGACTTCTTGGTCTAGCATACGCTAGTAAATTATATAGGCAAAATCCTGAGCTACAAGATAATGGAAAATTTAGTGTAAATGGTAACGAAGTAGCATTTGGTACAATTGGTAATGCAAGTACTGCCGAGGGGCATTTTTGGGAAACCGTAAATGCTGGCGGTGTGCTTATGGCACCTATGGCAATTAGTATTTGGGATGATGGCTATGGTATATCAGTTCCAAATAAATATCAAGTAACAAAACAAGATTTAAGCGAAATATTGAGTGGATTTAGCTTTGACGAAGAAAAAGAACAAGGCTATTTACTCTTTACTGCTAATGGATGGAACTATCCAGAACTGATGCAAACCTATGCGGCAGGCATTACGGCTGTGAGAGAACGCCACATACCAGCTATATTTCACATACAAGAGTTAACCCAACCCCAAGGTCATAGCACTAGCGGTAGCCACGAAAGATACAAGTCCAAAGAAAGGCTAGACTGGGAAAAAGAGTTTGACTGTATGGTGAAAATGAGAGAATGGATACTTGAAACTGAAATATCAACTGAAGAGGAACTGATTGCTATAGAGGCAGATGCTAAGAAGTATGTAAGGGAAGAGCAAAAGGCAGCCTTTGAACAATCGCTTACTGTAATCCAGGCAGATAGAGCAGAGCTAATTGATGCATTTAAACAACTAGCGGGGCAGGCTGACGAAAAATTAGCAAGTGAGATTCTTGAAATATCCCGCCAATTATCTGAAGGACTTGACAAAGACCGCAGGTCAAATTTAAATGCATCTTGGGACGCTCTAAGATTAAGCTTACACCACGACTTACCAGGCAGACAGACAATTATAGACTGGAAGAATTCAGTTTTACGACAAACACAGCCCAAATATAGCAGTCATCTGCACAGTGGAACTGCTATGCGCGTCATTGAAGTAAAACCTATATATGACAATCACGCCGAGCTGTTAGATGGTAGGGAAATATTGAATAAATATTTTGACCTACTATTAGCTAGAGATCCACGAGTATTTGCAATAGGCGAAGACGTAGGTAAAATAGGTGATGTAAATCAGGGTATGGCTGGTATGCAAGACAAATACGGAGACCTAAGAATAACTGATACAGGTATAAGAGAGGCGAGCATAATGGGCCAAGGAATTGGTGCAGCTATGCGTGGTCTTAGACCAATAGTTGAAATTCAATACTTAGACTATCTTTTATATGGATTAGAAATATTAAGTGATGATTTAAGCACACTACTTTACAGAACTGTGGGAGGGCAAAAGGCACCGGTTATTGTACGTACACGTGGCCACAGGCTTGAGGGTATATGGCACAGCGGTTCACCAATGGGTATGATAGTAAATGCACTGAGAGGTATGTATGTATGCGTGCCTAGAAATATGACACAGGCAGCAGGATTTTACAATACTTTAATGCAAGCAGATGAGCCTGCACTAATCATAGAAAGACTAAACGGATACAGGCAAAAGGAACGCCTACCTAATAACATTGGGGAATATACGGTACCACTAGGTGTGCCAGAGGTTATTCACAACGGCGAAGATGTAACCATAGTTACCTATGGTGCCTGTTGCGAGATAGCACAAGCTGCTGCCTATAAACTTGCTGAAGTGGGCATTAGTATAGAAATAATAGATGTGCAAACATTGTTACCTTTTGATGTAAATCACAACATTATAGAAAGCATAAAGAAAACTAATCGTGTCATTTTCTTTGATGAAGATGTGCCTAGTGGGGGAACTGCCTATATGATGCAAAAGGTAATAGAAGAACAAAAGGCTTGGCAATGGCTAGACAGTGAACCTGTTACCTTAGCTGCAAATGCACATAGACCTGCTTACGGCACAGATGGCGATTACTTTAGTAAGCCCAACGTAAACGATGTATTTATAGCTGTATATAGCATAATGCACGAGACAGACCCTGGCAGTTTCCCGATGAATTTTTAATATATACCATTATATACATAAATAAAGCCCTCAAAGTGAGGGCTTTATTGTTTATTGAAAGTTGAAAAGTTAACTATTCTGAAACTTCCTTTTTCTTTTTACCTGTCTTAAACTTATCATATTCAGCAACATCAGGACACATTGTGACTGCATCTTGCCATAATTTGGTACTCCGATATTCTGATCGTAATAAGACTAAATAAGGTGACCAAATTTTAGCCTTTTCTTCTTCACCATAATTATAACTATTCCCATCCCTTAACGATTGTAAGTGACTTAACATCAATATGGCCTTAGCTCTTAATTCTTTAGGGGCTTTGCTATTAGCAACTAATTGGTAATATTTGTTAGCTTTACTTAAGCTGTAATAATTGTTATCATAATAAGACCGTTTGGAGTAGAGAAGTTGATATTGATTATAGGGATCGTACTTAGCTGATGCTAATAGTTGCTTTTCTTCAGGTCCATTTTCATAACTACTTCTTTGATATTTAGACAACATCCAGGCTCTACCGTTATATGATATGTTATAGTAACAATTTGCTAGTTTAAAATTATCATCAGGATTTTTGTTCTTTTTATTTTGATAGTCAACCAATTCCTGTAAAATAGAACGCTTACTTACCTTATCATATTTATTCCTAATTATGTACTGATTAGGAATTAAAGTGCCAACATCAGAAATTTTAAGAATGGGCAAATTGCCTTTAAATTCAGGTCGATTATCCCAATAGTTGTCATCTATTTTTTTTGATTCTGCTAGTGCAATATCCATCAAATTCATTCGCACTAAGACAGAAACTTTGAAATCGCGTATAATGTCATTAGACTTAGGTAGAACTATGGAAATGAGTTTCTCAAAGTCAGTCTTGTTCTTCTTATCGTTTAAAACTATTAATTCATCGAAAATGGCAGGTGTACCATAATCATTGAAATAATCTAAAGAATAGTAATAATGATCTTCACGTGGTAAATTAATATCAACTCCATTAGTATAAATTTCTACTAATTCTGACAACAGCCCGGCAGTAAAATCATCATTAATTCTTTTGTATTTATTGCTAGTCATTAGCAAAAGTTCACTAAAATCATTATTTAAGTTATTATTAAAAAAGTTGTATTCATAAACTGAAGATTTAGGTAAAACATTCTTTAATACCATAAGTTGGTTATAAATATCCTGTTTGCCTTGTGGAGAACCAATATTTACTGTATTTAAAATATTTATATACCGTTGTTTCTCTAGTTGTGCAGCAAATGGTTTTGGCAATTGCTTTGCTGTCATTTCATTGAGTAGAACACTCGCCTGATCATATTTGCCATTTATTTGCTTTAAATAAATCACAGCAATTTTGGTATAATTAGACCAATCTGCATTCTGTTTTAGTGATAAATTAGACAAGAACGATTCTAATTCATACATATAATTTAAGTCGTGGTTAAATGATGAAGTTTTAATTTCAATAAGTTTATCATACTCATCTCCACCGTAATTCGCATCTGTGTATGCTAGTCCAGTACTAGATACATTGTATAATTCAGTTTCTATACCCTTATACAATGGAGTTTGAGTCCAAGCTTCTATTTTATTAATTTCTCTTCCTATAAGCGTAGGCAAATACTTAGAGTTAGGGTCTAAAGCGGCAATATTTTTAGTGTTAGTCAATGATTTACCAGGATTATGAAATTCCAATAATGCCATTGCTGCAATTTTCAATGATTTATCTTGTGTTCTGTAAATTAAGTTTAACACTGCCTCTTTATCGATCATTTTGTAGACATACACCTTTTTCTCTTCTGTCTGATCAAATGCTTGCACCAAGGCTGTTGTTTTCTTATCTGTGTCAGTTTGGGCCATTCCATAGTATAGTAGAGCCCATTTTGCAACTATGCTATTGTGGCGCAACAGATAGTTTTCATAAATAACAACTAATTTAATTCTGTTAGCATTGTTTTGAATTAATGTACTATCAGACTCACTGTCTGATTTATAATACCATTCATAATGGAGCAATTTTACTATTTGGAAAGCGTAACGCTCTTTTAAAAACCCGCTTAAACCCTTGGTTTTTATGTTTTTGTAGGCAAATTCCAATAGAATATTTGATTTATCATTATAGTTATTATTTTTTTCATCTTCCCATAGATCTGTTGTAGGGTAACTATTTGCCTCAACTCTTTTTGCAAATAAGAAATACTTTAATTCTTCAGCATTTTCCTGAAGCAGCAAACTCTTTATAAAGCTATTTCTCTTTATTTGGCTGTAGTTATTCAAGCTTGCATCGTTCAAGAATAATTCAGGACTAAGTTCATACTGTGCAGTATATACGTCCTTTATATTTACTTGACCTTTAGTATTTGCTACCCATTCCTTACAATTAGTTTGATAGTCTAAGCCTTGGGGATCAGGCACATAACTATTTAAATAACTATGAGTATAGTTAAATGGGGTAAGAGTTGGACTCAAACCAAGATCTGGGGTGAAAAGCCTAAAACTATAATCATCAAATGTGCCATAATCAGAGCAACTATTCACGACAGTATAGAAGCCAACACATAAGACCAATATGCCGCTAATTACTGGTATTAAAGACTTCTTCATAATGGTATAGTGATGTAGGTTCCCAATTAAAATATATAAATTTATTAAACTTTACTTTGTTATTTATTAACTTTTTAGCTTCAATTAATTCTTTCTTTTTTGGTATTTCCATTCTTAATTGGTCACCCACTCTAATGTATTTATTTTCTATTACGGTATCAACTTTACTCATTAGTTCGTTACCCAATTTAGTAAAGTTTGGATTATTTTCTAATCCTCTAGTTTTATCACTTAGGTGGATAATTCCCCTATACTCTTTGCCTGTATGCCATACATACCAGCCAAATATAGGTAAGGCAACATCTAGTGGTAAGGGGTAGCTTTTTACTTTTAAATACTTGTCTAATTCTTTTACATCAAACACTGAGTTTTTTGTATTTGAATTTTGAATTTGCCCTAGATTATAACACATTAGTACCCCTTTATCAACGGGCGGCACCCCCATTTTTTTACTGTATTTATATGGATATAATCTTATAGTCACAGAAAGCTTCATATTTCGTTTTTGCAAACTATCTTTTAAGATAGTCAAAAACTTAAAATACTTATCTCTGTTTTTAGCAGTCCAATCGCAGTCTATTTGAAATTCTTTTACTGTTCCAACTCTAGACCCAGAAATCACTTGTCTGATAGAATCAAGTTTTGTGTTGATTACTTCGTAATCTAATCCTTGATTGTATAGCGTATCGTAGAATTTACTTCTCTCTACTTCTATAAATCCTTCTTCAATGGATAGTGTAATTCTATCAGACTTTGCCAAAACTCTACCTACTAGTTTGGGTATGTGGACTTCAACCAAATTATCGAAAGTGGAACCAACTATATATATCACAGGTATATATTCATTTTTAAATATTCCCAATTCACTACGATTTAGGTATTCTGTATTTAACTCCTTAGTAGGATTAGGTTGATTCTTTACTGCACTCCAATTCACATCAAAATAGCGCAAATAGATACAACTAGGATTGAATTTATCTGACAAACTATCATTAGACAATTTATCATCAATATCTACATTAAAGTAATAAAATGAAGCTCCAAGTTTAGCTGATGGCTTAGATATAAATAATAAAAAAAAGAGGTAAACACTGAGATTTAATAGAGATATCGACATTGTGTCAGCTTAATTGGGCAAAAAAATTAATAGTAAATGGATTTGGTAAATTTAATCAAAATGCTTCCCCTTCATAACCCAATTTATAAAAATATTAAGTAACTTTATAATTATTAAGATGACTGAAAATAATGTTGCTTTAGCCCTGCTATTTACTCACAAATGTGGGACTGGTGCAACCAAAACAGGTAAATGCCTATCTATGCATTTATATGAGGTCATAGACGATTATAAATTCAATTGGATTAAGTAACGTGGAGTTTAGCGACGAAGAAATATTAATAGGCTGTTTGAAACAAAATAGAAAGTACCAGCAGGCGCTGTACCAAAGATTTTGCCGCAAAATGATGTCTGTTTGTCTACGATATGCCAAAGATGATATGCAGGCTGAAGATTTCCTACAAGACGGATTTATTAAAGTTTTTACCAAGTTAGACCAGTTTAAAAGTGAGGGTAGCCTGGAAGGTTGGGTGCGCAGAGTAATAGTAAATACGGCGCTTCAAACACTTCGAAGCAACAAGAATTCACCAATTACAGCTGACGACATTGATGACATTAGGCCAATAGGTGCAAATGATGATACCATAGAAAGAATGAGTGCTGATGAATTGCATTGCATTATCAAAAAACTACCAACAGGGTATCGCACTATTTTTAATTTGTACGTAGTAGAAGAGTTTACACATAAAGAAATCGCTGAACAATTGGGCATAAGCGAGGGAACCAGTAAAAGTCAATTGGCTAGAGCCAGAATGCTTTTACAAAAAATGATTAAAAAAAATGAAATTATTTCGGATAAACACAATGCAGCAGCAGCCATCGCAAGATGAGGTTTTAAGAAAGAAACTGAATGAACATAGCACTACCCCACCGGTAGATATGTGGAATAGAATAGAGCTAGGTCTGGTAGATCCTTGGTGGAAAAGGTATGCCTTGGCAGTGGCCTTTATTCCATTCATACTAGCCACAACTGGTGTGATGGTTTGGTTGAATCAAGCTGAGACACTTAGTATTCAACAAGCTAATGTTACTCAATACCAGTCTAAAGTAAAAGCAAGTACTGCCCAAAATGGTATAGCTAATAGTAATACACAATCTAATACAGCCAATAAAGTAATAGCTAAGAATTCTAAAGTTGAAACTGCTGCCTCAACTGTTAGAAATCAAGTCAATGCTAGTGATGCAAAATATGCCCATAGTAATTCTAAGCTTAAAGTAAACTCAGATTTATCTAATTTAAAGTCTAAAGCTGGAAAGCTATTAAACGCAACTGCAAATACCTTTAATACAAAATCTTCACGTACAGCGTACTCTAAACGCGTTTCAAGACTTAATACTACTCACAATTCTAGAATTGAAAATGCTGCTACTTTAAATGCAGAAAGAAATAATGTAATTGTTAATGAGAAAATCGATTTTAATCCTGATGTTTCATTAGACCCAATAGATTTAAATGCATCGGGCGTTGCAAATGAATATACATTAACTAAAAAAATGCCGAAACATTTATTGGCTAATTCTGATAGATTTAATGAAGGAAAGATTGCCTATAAAAAACAAAAATTTAGTCAATCTAGATTTTCAATTGGAGTAATAGCAAGTAAGGGTATTTCAACTTCAGGGTTCAGCACCAACTATGAAGGTGTTGCAATTGCATCATCTCCTATACCGAATAGTAGTCTTTACAAGTCTAATTCAGGTTCTAATAATGTGATAAATTTGGGAATAAGTGGCAGAATGTTCTTCACTCATAAAGTCTTTATTCAAACTAATATTTTATATACTCAGTCAACATTGTACAGACCTTTTTTACAATCAAGTCCAGGTCAAGCAGTTTCAACAGCTGTTCCGAATAATGCTACTTTAGCCATTTTAGGAATAAATATGAGTACTTATAATAAAATGAACAACAACCTACTAAGTACCCCAATACAAACACAATATGCTGCTATAGATGTACCTGTGAATGTAGGAATGGTATTTGGTAAAGGAAGAATTAGATTTCCTGTATCGTTAGGATTGGGTGCCAGCTATTTAACCAACTTTAATCAAAGATTGAATATTCCAAACTCAAATTACGATTTAAGTAAGTATGACGATTTTAGAACCATAAATCTAACTAAGCAATTATCTGCTGGATTTAGTACTTATTTGGTAAAAGGAATGCGATTTGAATTAGGAGCAAGTATAGGTGGGTATGCTAATAGAATAAATGCAGACCAACTTTATAGCATTAAGCCTACTAACTATTGCATACATTCGGGTATTTACTATGCTCTTTGATGTATAGCTAGTTCTTCTGTTAAGCTACAGCTGTAAATAACTCTTGGTTTGCTGCCAGTTAATCCTGATATAAAGTATTTGACAGTTCTACCTAGTATCAATATGTCTAATGCAAGTGATTCGCTTTTAGCATATTCTGCATCTAACCTAAGTCTATGATTCCAGCTAAGTGAATTGCCGCCCTGCACCTGAGCCAAGCCTGTAACTCCGGGCTTTACATTGTGCCTAGTTAATTGATTGTTAGTATATAGGGGTAAGTAGTCTGGCAATAATGGTCTAGGTCCTATAAATGCCATATCGCCCTTAATAATATTTAACAACTGAGGTAACTCATCTATATGCATAGTTCTCAAATATTTACCCAAGCGATGGGTGCGTACATTATCTGGCAATAGTTCACCAAACTCATTAGTAACGTTAGACATAGTCATCAATTTATAAACAATGAATGGCTTACTGTTTAGACCTATTCTATTTTGCCTATAAAATATCTTTCCTTTATTGACCAAAACTAATGGAATAGCCAAAACTGTAAAAACTGGAACACAAGTAGCTAACAACAAAAAAGCAGACAACTTCCCCATTACTGGTTTGGTGTAGTTGGTATATATGCTAGGCTTGCTCAAGTAAAAATATTATTATGATAAAGTTTTAAATTGATGTGAATTCCAAAGGCTTTCATTTAACAATGGAAGCTTAATTATTTGCTTGAAAATATCACTTTTTCTTGCAGTTTCCATAACCCTAATGTGACGCTGGTGATGAATATCTGTAGCTAAATAGTTTATTTTCCCTTCTTTCAATAATTTCTCTGAAATGAGTTTTGAATCAGGGCTGTAATATCCGAGCAATGATCCCAGATTTACTTGAAAATGCACGCCTTTGTCCCAAAGCTCTTGGTACCATTGGTGCCTACCATACATATATATGTAGCGTTCAGGATGAGCTAGAATAGGTTGGTAACCATTAGATTGCATATTAAAAATTATTTCAAAAATATTTTGACATTCATTCAAATAGCTTGTCTCAATCAGTACGGAGTTTTTGCCAATGATTAAAAGATTATTATCCTTAAGATTTTCTTCAAAAAATGAATCAACATAATATTCAGCAGCGGCATCTAGTTGAAAATCTATTCCCTCTTCTATCAATCGTTGGCGTACTTCGGCTAATTTACCCAAAATTATTTCAGGTGTGTTTCTATAACTATCCTCCATACTATGTGGTGTAGTAATGGCAGCTTTGTAACCCATTGCTATTAATGCCTTTATCAACACTATAGAATCTTCTATAGTAGCAGCGCCGTCATCTATGCCAGGTAATAAATGAGAATGCATATCAAAAGTTAGTGAACAAAGCAAATCATTTGATTTGTCTCCACCTTTTTTTAACAAGCTTTTCAATAATGACATATTTTTGGTTGGTATACAGCGCAGATATTCGAATACAAATTTAATAATAGTCTGTAGAGTTGCCATTGGATTTATACCAATTGACTTATAAACGTTACCAGAACCTAAAAAGATGAAATGAACCTCATTTTTTGTGTATTTGCTATTAAGTTTGTTCAACACTAGCTTGTGTAAAAGTTTACAATAATTGAAAGCACTCACTATTCTTTACGATAGCAAAGATGATAAGTTGGAATATGTATGCTATACTTTATTTTCTCATTTATGTAAAATAGAATATCAATTATTTCCTGTAGGTGAATATAGTTATAAAGAAGGGGAAAGAGGGCTAATATTTAGTGTTGAGCAAACTAATGTTACTGACTTTATATGGTGTAATAAAAAGTCTGATAATACATTACACAAACCGTGTTCATATTCTACATTGATTGATGATACCCAGTTGATAAATTGGCTCAGTAAATCAGACCTAATTAGAGTAATTTGGAATTTTCTTACTCTAGACTACGCAGAAACCGATTTTGCTGGTTTGGATAATATTGGACGGGTACAGTCAAGTCAAATTTTTAATTTCTACTCGGATTGGCAAAACATACCTTGGATAGATCAATTCCTACGTAGCCTATTTGGGGCAATGAAAATGGATTGCAAATTCCTTGTAAATGAAACCAAACTACTACTAACTATAGACATAGATATTCCTTATGTAATTCAAAATAGAAGTATAACTTCTGTAATCAAAACTTTTGTTAAGCAAATTGTTACAGGCAATATATCCTCATTTTTAAGTTTATTAACTATGTTTTTAGGGTTTCGAAATGATGCATTTAATACATATTCAGAAATTCTAACCTTGCTTCCTCCAAATCAAATTAGATTTTTTGCACTTTTAGCATCAAATCATAAATTAGATAATCCAATAAAAGCAAAGTCTAAAGCTTGGAATAATTTACTAAAAGTACTTGCAGACCATCAAGTTCTACAACTGCACCCTGGCTATTCCAGTCAATCATTAGCTAATATCAATGAAGAGAAATCAAGTTTAGAAAACATTATAAACTACCCGATTACTGAGGTTAGAATGCATTACCTAAGAATAAATAACAGAACTAGGTTAAATCTATCCAAACTAGGAATTACAAAAGACTTTACAACTTGTATTGCAGACGGAGTTGGCTTCCCAAATGGAACAGTGTACCCGTATCCACACTACCATAGTTGGGCGATAGGTAGGGAGTTAATACTTGTACCTACTATGGCTATGGATAGAACCTTGTTGAGTTACAATGGTCTTTCTATTCATCAGGCTGTCGATCAATTAGATAATTTATACAGCACTACACGCCATTATGGTGGAACCTTTGGGTTACTACTGCATAACAACACATTGAGTAATTTTGGTGAATGGAAAAATTGGAAAGCACCATTAATAGAATGGATTAAACGAAAAAATTAGCAATGAGCATTTACCCCCCAGTCAAACCAGTAGAAGTATTAATTCATCGTAGAGAAGATATAGATGACGATGAATGGGACAATTTTATAAATGATTCTTGCAATGGTAGCGTATTTTCTTATCATTGGTACTTAGATACAATAGCGCCAAACTGGGAGGCTGCCATTTGTTACTATGAAAATGGAGCAATAGCTGCAGTTATGCCATTGCCTTATAAAAACTATTTTAGTATTAAAGTTAGCCGGCAACCTATACTATGCCGATACGGAGGGATTATATACCCGCAATCTTTATATAGTCACCTTGAGCAGATTAGATGCATATCTACTTGTATTTTAGCTGAAATATCAAGAAAATACTTATGGGTACATCTGTATCAGACGCCTGGTGTTTGGATTGATAACTTAAGTAGTGAATGGCAAAAAAATGAAGCAGGAAATGGCTATGGACTATTTAGGGAAGACTTTGCAAAAGGTAATCCATATAATGCGACAAATAAGAACCTGTATAATAAAGCTCAAAAAATGGGTTTTAAATACGAGATAATACAAAGTGCAGACCCACTAATAGAAATACTTGATAATCTAGACCACAAGATTATAGATAAGTCTAAATATGAGGTCATAAAAGCCCTATATGGCGCTGCTAGTGTGTTTAATGCAGGTACAATACATATGGCAACAGATTTAGAAAAAAATAATATAGCTGTTGCATTTACTTTACAAGACGCTAGAGCTAGCAGACTTTTGTTTCTAAATAAAGGTAATGATTCTAATGATATTGTAAACAGATATTTACTGTGCAATGTGATAGAAGAATGCTTGACTAAAAGCCCTATGTTCGATTTCTGTGGCAGTAATATCAAAGGTGTAGCAGATTTCTTCGAATCATTTGGTGCACATCAATTTAGGTATCAATATCTAATTAAACAAGGTAAATTGGTCACGATGATGAAAAATCTACTCTCTACAAAATAAATATATATGTTTCATACTTTTTACCTATCTATGCGTTTATAAAAGGGTAATGCTTTCTAAAATTTTGTCAATCTAGATAATATCTTAGGGACATTAAATAATTACTAAATCAATTTTGTCATCTCCTACACATATTTGGGTAGATTCAGATCTTACTATGCAGATACTAAAGTATAGTTCTGTGTTTCTATGGAGTGGCATTAAGTTTTTATTTGCTTTAATTCAAGCAGCTGCATTTAATCTTGGTTATTGGCAATCAATTTTACTGACCGTAGCAGGCGGTATGATGGGCGTGGTTGTATTTGCCTATCTAGATAAACCTATAGTAAGGGGTTGGCGAAAAATATTTCCTGCTAAAATTTCAACAAAAACCAAGATAAATAAGAAAAGTAGAATGCTGGTTAGAATAAAAAAGCGATACGGCTTAGCTGGTATAGCTTTACTTACTCCAATTATTCTTCAAGTACCCATTGGTACTATGTTAGCAATGAGGATGATAGGAAATATAAGGAAAGTCTTGATTGCTATGTTTATATCTTTCAGCATTTATAGTTGCATAGCTATGACGATTTTCTATTTTATACTTAGTGATGAGCAAAGGCTAAATCTACTAAGTAAAATTGGCGGCTAAGTTTACTTATTATACTTAGATAATAATTCAAGACTAATTTTGAATGACCAAAATATAAGATTGGGCTCAATTATGTCAACTTCTGAATCAAATAAATTTACTAATAGGCTAATTCACAGTAATAGCCTGTATTTAAAGCAACACGCCCACAACCCTGTAAATTGGTACCCTTGGGGTGAAGAAGCATTAGTAGCAGCCCAAGAAAGCGACAAATTGCTACTAATCAGCATTGGCTACAGTGCTTGCCATTGGTGTCACGTTATGGCACACGAATGTTTTGAAGACGAGGTAACAGCCAAATATATGAGCGACCACTTCATTTGCGTAAAAGTAGATAGAGAGGAACACCCGCAAGTAGATCAATTATATATGGATGCGTGTCAGATGATGACAAAAAGAGGCGGTTGGCCTTTAAATGCATTTGCCCTACCTAATGGCAGACCAATATATGCAGGTACTTATTTTCCTAAACCAAATTGGACAGGGTTGATGCGTGAATTAAGCCACGGTTATAAAACCAAAAAAGAGCAATATCTGGATTATGCAGATAAAGTAATGTTAGGTATTGAACAGAATAGCCTAACACCCAGCATAGATAATGAATTAACATTTTCATCTGGTCAAATATTAGAATTTTTACCTAGTTTATCCCAAAATTTTGATCTAGAAACTGGGGGTAGAATGCCAGCACCAAAATTCCCTATGCCAGACAATTGGCAATACCTAATACAATTATATATAAACGACTACACCACAGTTCCAGACAATGAGCATCTATTGCTTACATTGCAAACTATGGCAAATAGAGGCCTATTCGACCAAATAGAAGGAGGGTTTTATAGATATAGTACTGATGCTGAATATATAGTACCCCATTTTGAAAAAATGCTTTATGATAACGGGCAATTGTTAAACTTATATAGTAGGGCAAGCATATTATACCCTGAAAATAAATTATTTAAACATATAGCAGATTCAACTTGCCAATTTCTATATGATCAACTATTTGATGAAAATGAAGGATTATTTCATTCCTCACTTGATGCTGATAGCGAAGGTGTAGAGGGGAAATACTACACCTATTCCTTGCAGGAATATGAGGCTGCTCTAGGTAATGACCTAGCTAAAATCTATGGCAGTTTAATTGGCGATGGTTTAGGGTATTGGGCAGAGGAAAAGCTTTACAATCCACTTAGATTGCAATATGATGTCAACGACAATGATATTTATAATAAACTTAAGCAATTTCGTAAACAACATAAACCCTACCCAAGCAGAGATGAGAAGAAAGTATTGTCTTGGAATTGCCTAACTGCGCTAGGACTACTAACTTATTGTGAACTAAACCAAAAGTTTAAATCTAAACTTACAACTCTAGTAAATACAATTATTACAACCTATCTATCAAATGAAAATAACTTAATTAGGGTAGCTGGAAATAATAATTTAAGTGCTTGCTTAGATGACTATGCATTACTGATAAAACTACTGGTAGAGTACTCTGGGAAATATTCTGAACCTAAACTTATGACTTTAGCATTTGACTTATGTCAAAAATGTATTGATTTTTTTGAAACTGATGAAAAGGTATATTTATATTATTCATCAACTATAGATAAAAGCCAAATAATAAGTAGAAAAATAGAACTTCAAGACAATGTTATAGCAGCTGGTAATAGTATAATGGCGCAAAATCTATATACTTTAGGTATTCTTTTTGATAAAAATGAATGGACACTGCGTGCTGAAAATATGCTAAAAGGAATAATACCATTACTAAACACTTCGCTTCCTTGGTTTAGCAACTGGGGTATTCTGCATCAACACCTTAGCCTAAACTATCAAATGTTGATTGGCATAGGAGAGGAAATTGAACTTACAAAACAGTTGTCTAGTATTGACAGTAGGCTTTTATTGAAGTACCAAGTACTATTAAGTACAGAAAGCAATTCTATACCCTTCTTTGATGGTAAGATTACGGGTAGTTGGTATGTCTGTAATGCAAATACTTGTACTGCTTATGGGACAAAGCTCAGTGAGGTTTTAATTTAAATCAATAAATACTCACACCACTTAATGCCAGTATGTAACAAAGAAAAGCCCCGCTATTGCTAACGGGGCTTTTATCAATATATAGATATACAAATACTATCTAATCAAGGTAACAGTACCAGATTTTGTAAGTGTTGAGTTATTACCTACTAGTTTGAAGTTCCAAACGTAGTAGTAAACACCATCAGCGCAATCACCACCTGTATTCTTGTTTGTACCATTCCAATCTTCGTCTTTATTCTCTGTAAAGAATACTCTTTCACCCCATCGATTAAAGATTTGCAATTCATAAGACAATGCACCTTTAATACGTGGATCAAACACATCATTGATATTATCACCGTTTGGAGTGAATACGTTATAGTGTTGCCATACCCTACTGAACTGCAGGTTCTTAGTTATAGTATCGGGACAACCAATACTAGAAGTAGCCGTTAATTTCACTTTGAATGAGAATGTACCCTCTACACCTTCTTCCTCTAGTAATGCACTAAACGTTTTGGTATAATCGTGAGTAATAGCACGTTTGTCATTTACTGACTCAGAGGTACCGTCTCCAAATTCCCAAACATACTTTGTACCTAAATCAGGTAATGATGCAGATTCGTTGTTAAAGGTAAATATACCAATTGATCCTCTTAAAGTATCAATTGTAAAATTAGCCTTAATACTATCAATTCTAATTAGAGCAGAACTTGTATTAGTACAAGTGTCGGTTATCTCTTCATTTATGGCAATAACACTTACTGTAAATCTATCAGGATATTTAGAATACGTATAAGTGTGTGTTGTAGTCAAGCCAGTAGTGACTGCGGTTCCGCCGTCACCGAATGACCACAGATACCTATCATATACATTAATTCCAGTGCCCGTTATTGTAAAATTAGCTGGTTTATTAGGGCAAATAAATGTATCACCAGTTATAGTGAAATTTGGTTTAGGATACACGTATATTCTAATTCTCTTATCTCCAGTATCAGGGTAAGACTTGCTACATTCAACAAATTTCTTTTCAATAGGGTCAAATACACTGTCTTTTTGTAGCATTACAACATCCCAAACACCAGGTGTAAGTATTTTCAATCTTACATTCTTATCACCTCTTTTTCCTACATCTGTATATTTAATACCTGTTGCTATATTGGTAGAAGTAAACTGGTACAAGAATCCAGGGGAACTCAAATTAACAGCATTAGTGCTAAATGACTCACAACCCGCAGTATCAGCTACTGTAAATAAAGGTCTTGGACCATTTAGAACTAAGTAGTCCTTTTTGAACTGGGTATTAACACAGCTCTTAGGCGTATTAGCTGTTTCTATAGTTTGAGTTACTGAGAATGAGTCATTTCTTTGATATCTGAAGAACAATGTATCTGGGGCTGTTCTGGTAATAGCAGGACGACCGTCCCCTTGATCCCAAATGAATCTTACCACGCTGTCTACTACTATCATAGTATCCTTTATAATTCCTCTTTCATAGAAAGTATCTTTCTGGAAAGTAGAACCATCAGGGTTGGTTATAGTAGTTTTATAGTAAACACGTTGTTTTGTTTTGTAAACATCTTTATATCCGAAACGGTGTCTATTTCTTACAGAATCTGCTTTTGTACTTTTCTTATCTAACAGTTCACTACCTAAAATTTTACTAGTATCAATTAGAGTAAATGATTTAGGAGCGCAAATATTATAAGTATCTCTTGGCAATGGAGTTCTGAAACCAGCAACCGGTTGAACAACTTTGATCAAGTTTCTTCTTACTGTATTTACAACACAACCAGTAGAGTCAGTAGTTCTCATAGTTACGTCAAATGTACCAGGCTTTGTAAATCTATACTTAACTACAGTCGTACCACCTAATATTGGTGAATAGAATGCTTTGTTATCGCCAAAGTTCCAGCTGATAGTCTCAGGTCTAAACCCAGGAGTTGAGAACCAGCCAGTATTACCATTATCAATTTTACGATAAGCAACAGCATCTTTTACATTCCAAGGGTTAAATGGAACTAGTGGCCAAGAATAACCGCTTACACGTTCATTAGGCACAATTGGGGCATCAATACAAGCTAATGGAATTGGAAAACCATATTGTGCACAAGCATTTGTCCAATACTGAACTTTATATTCAAATTCAACTTCGTCACCTATACAAATGATGCTATCGCCGCCTTTAATGTTAAATACTGCGTAGTGACCATAATAAAGTGGAATATTAGCAATATCTCTACATCCTTGTACATTAAATGCACCGCTTGATACTAAATACACACCTGGTTGAGGAAGTATAAATGATACGGTGTCTTTTTGTAGCAATTTGCGTTCTTTAAACCATCCTTCACCTACACCTTGCACTATAGTGCTATCAGTACCTGGTATGTATCTAGTGTTAGCTTTGAAGTTATCACGTAACCTATATATATAAATAGGATCATTAGCTAAAGTTAGAGGTCTAAATTTATATAGAACCAAGCTAGTATCACCACAACTAAATGAATAAGGTCTAGCTCGGAAATCTTTAAATGACACATTCGTGTTTCCTTTAGAATTTAAGTCAATAATATTTTTATCAGTTAATAATATATTGTTGATATAAAGTCTGTTTAAATTGTTGTTTTTATCTCTATAAGTGAAGTAAACTGAACTATCGCTAGCATTGGTGTACTTATCCACTACAGAAGTTACAGAGTCAGTTTTGCTAGAATATACAACATTTAGCGCAGTATCTAATACTGGTTTATTTGGCCAAAAAGGTCTGGTGTAATAATCATTTTTTGTGGGAAGTGTCAGTCTTTGAACACCATAATAGAAACCAGTAATACCGCTTTGATTTACATCCGAAGCGATTAAGTTAAGTTTAACACCTATAGAACCAGTACTATCTGAAGAAAAATGACATATTCTAGAGAATGAACCTAAGTTAGATTTGTCAAAGAATTGACGGGTATTAGATTGTAATGATTGACGTTCCATATCAAATTGAGCATTCAGTTTATTGAAACAGAAGTAATCTTTATACCAAGCAGTATCTCTACATCCATCTTGATCTAATACAATACCAACTGTTTTACAACCACTATCACCTTGCATATACCAATATCTGCCTAACCAAGGTAAACCTGTCCATACCGTATTTGGTGCAGCTACAGGATATCCCTTAGAGTTACCTGCGCCTGCGAATCCATAATTAATACCTGAATCAATACCATTAGGGCATAAGAATTTGGTAGTAGAAGCTGCAGAGTCAAATGTAATCCAGTATCTTGTAGCTCCACAAGATGGTAATGTTTCTCCGAAATCGATTCTGAAAGGGAAATCTTGACCAGTGCATTGTAGTGCTTGAGCACTCATTAAGAAACCTCTAAGTGGCGGGCCACTAGGACCAGGGCTACCAGGAGATAATACTCTTTGAATATCCCAATTCATTTTACAGAATGCACGTTTGTCCCAAGATGCTCTTGGTGTACCGTGACGTAAATTGAATGTTGCTCTATCATCACAGTTGTTTACAGCATCTGTAACATCTAATACTACACTTTGACATCTATTATATGGGAAAATGGTAGGGTCAAACAAATCTGGGTTACGACCGGCAAATATGTGAATTGGAGCAACTGCAGTAGAGAAGTTACACTTATCAGGTATGGTGTTTGAATTAGACGTACACGGCAAACCGCTAGGATCTTGAAATCTCCATAGATAAGTCATTGAGTCAGAAGCATATGGATAGTTCTTATATTTACAAGTATCTTTCCAACCTGCACCATTAAAGTTTAGGTTAGGATTATCGTCATAAATAATAGTACGCATTCTGTACTTTAATGACTGATTGGTAAACTTAACGGTATCGGGTAATGCGCAGGTAAACTTGCTGCTATCGTGCAAAGTTTCTGGAGTAAATCTTCCTCTAGATGCCGAATAAGGTGAAGGTGGTATTTGATTACCAACTACCCAAGTCCTTGGAGTTTCTACTGTTTTATAGTAGCTTCTAGTTCGGGTTCCAGTTGGCTGAAGAGCGTAGCTAGCTAAAAATCCCGTTTTGTAATTTCCTACTGGTTTATAATTCTTATTAGCACAATACCTAGCTGTATCAAATACTTTGTTAAGAACATTTGCATTACAATAAGACCTAATTGTGTCAGTTGTTAGTATAGGTGACTGGGTCAACGTTACATAGTCAATTGGTGTTTGATCACAGGTTCTTCTGTTAGCCATATCTACGAAAAGTTGCCTCCTCATTGGGCGAGGAGGGTAATAGTTATTCAAAGGAAAAAATGGTGGAGGTGGCAGTAACATTGCCGCTGCTGGTCCTTTAACATATATTAAGAAACAAGTATCTTTTGTCCCACATATAGAACTAATCATTCTGAAACGTACTTGATATACGCCAGGTGCTGTAAATATGTGGTCTGCATTCCAACTAAAAGCAGCTATATTATTAGGGCCAGAGTTAGGGTCACCAAAGTTCCATTCCCAATAATCAGCCGCATCTTGAGGTATTGCTTTAAAATTGTAAGAATTATTCTTAAAGCACTTTTTATCGTCGTGTGTTATTTTTAATTTAAATGGGATAACCTCTACCGTTGTAGTAGTAGTTTTAGTACAGCCCAATGCATTCACTGTAGTTAATGAAACTGTGAATATGCCCTCTTTCTTATAAACGTGTGTAGGTGAATAAGCAGTAGAAGTGGGACTACCATCTCCAAAATCCCAAGTAACTGTTTTTAACCAAGTACCTGTTGTGTCATTTATTAAGTTGAACCTATATCCTGCACTGTCACAAGGTTTAGCGGTTGTTGGAGTTTTACCTATTTGGAATACTAAATCTTTTAGTACTCTAATAGATGAAGAGAAGGATTTATTAGCTACACAACCTTTAGAATCAGTTACTTTCAATGAAATAGTAAAAACACCGGGTGCTTGAAAACTGTGATTAGGGTTTTGATTTAAACTAACTGAACCATCACCAAAGTCCCACTCATATTTTACTATTGCATTGTTTTCTATACCAGGGGTAGATTGGTCAGTAAATGCAAAATTATTTAAACCAAAATTGTCCCTAAAACACCTAATAGTTGGTGTAGGTAAAATGAAATCTGCCTTAGGAAGTGAATAAGAGGTAACTTGTGGCAGCGTTACAGAACAAGTAGTACCATCAGTAAATGTTACTTTTAGACTAGGTGTGTATTTACCCGCAGTAATATAAGTGTATTGTACTGACCCAGTAGGTAGTCCAGGCGAAGTAGCTGAATTGCCCCAATCCCATACATAACCCGCAGTGGCAACAGTTTTACCTGTACCATTTACGAATTGAGCACTAACTGTAAAAGGCGTACATCCTTCGGCACTCGAAGTCAAATTTACACTACACTGGGCATTGGCCTTCGCCCCCAATATTAATGTAAAAAGCAACCCGAGTAGAATTCGAGAGAAATTGTGTGATTTAAACATCTTGCTTTTATTAAGTTTCAAATATAATCTAATTACGTTTTTTAATCTATAATGGTGGCTTTGTTAACCGCTATTATTTTATCTATTTAACATTACCCTACCATTTAATTGCTTAACTGTAGGTTGATGTGGGAACTTATACTTTATAATGTATTGGTACACACCAGCTTCACAAGGATTACCTGTGCCTATATGTGTTCCATTCCATTTTAAGCTATTCTTTTCGCTTCTAAATACTAGTTCACCCAACTGATTGTAAATCATTAGGTTGAAATAGTCTTCGCCTTCTATGTCTATTTCCCAATTATCGTTTTTACCATCATTATTTGGGGTAAATACGTTATAGACTTTTGGCGCTTGCATTTTATGCACATATATGTGTATACCAAAAGTATCGGATAATATTCCTGACTTAGCAACTAGTTTTACGTAATATTTCCCAGTATCATAATATTTATGAATAGGAGAAACAGTTCCATTGCTGATATTCTCATCACCAAATGACCAATAATATAATTGAGTATATTGAGATGTATTTTTAAAGTAAACTATATTATCTTCTGCTATCTCATAGTCAAATGATGCAATTGGTGCCACTACTACGGTAAGATTTTTTCTAGATAAAACCTTTCCATCAAATAATACACTGAGGGTATATTGTCCTGGTTGACAATACTTATGTTGTATTTTTTGATTAATTTTATTGTAGTTACCATCGCCCCAGCTTATCTCCATAGAATTGTAATCAACATTTTGAACGATGATACTAACGTCATTACAAGCTGGAATAATTGAGTCAGATACAAGTAACACTACAGTTTCGTGTTCAGAAATAGCGTTATTCGATTTAGTTTGGTTGTTCCCATTATTATAGCTATCCAAATGTCCGTATTTATGGTAATTTGAAAACATCCTATTCACTAGCGGCCAGTTTAGGAAAGCATTATAATTTGTTCTAATTCGAATTGATCCCTTTTCAATGATTTTAGGGTAAGAGTCATAAGTTATAGTTTTGGTTGGGCTTAAAGTATCTATTTTCGATTCTATACTGTCAATTACTATGATCGGGTTTGTATTGCTGGTTTCTGTTTCTGGACTTACTTTTATTTCATTCTGAATTACGGTAGTTTCAGGTGCCTTTGAATCATTTCTATTCACATATACTGCTATGGCAACTATTGCAACAATGGAAGCAATAACACCAACACAGAGTTTCACCAATCCTATGTTGCTTAAGACATTCCAATGCGTAGAACTTGGTGCTGGAACTTGAGGAGCAATAGGTGATATACCTTGCTGCACAACGGACCAATCAGCATTTATTTGCTGTGTAGAGGTAGGTGCTTCCCAATTTTGGAAAGCTTCATTCATCATTTGGTCAATATGTTGAATATCCTTACTCATTTATTTCCACTTAGTACTTTTTGCAATTTGGCTCGCGCCTTTGCTAGTTGGCTTTTACTGGTACCTTCACTTATGTTCAGGGCATCAGCTATTTCTTTATGATTATAGCCCTCCACCACGTACATATTAAACACTGTTCTGTAGCCAGTAGGCAATTTCTGTAAAGCTTCTAATAGCTCCTGATGTGACATAACACTAACAACATCCTCAGTTTGATCGTGCAAGTGATAAGCCTCATTAACATCGTCTATGTATGGCTTTGCTTTGGTCTTTCTGTAAGCGTCTATAGCAGTGTTCACCATTATCCTTTTCATCCAACTTTCAAAACTGGATAATTGTGTGTATTGAGACAGCTTACCAAATACCTTAATAAAGCCTTCTTGCAAGATGTCTCTCGCTTCGTCAGAATCTTTGGTATATCTTAGGCAAACACTAAACATCTTACTATAATACTTTTCGAACAAAATTTTTTGCGCCTTAGCATCGCCTTTCAAGCAGGCGCCCACCAGAATTTCATCTTCTTCTGAAGTGGAATGGGGCATATTATTTTGTTGTTTGTGCAATTAACGTGACGATACGTGGTTGGGTTGCCTACCTGCAAATAGATTCTGGCGAAAAATATAGTTGTATTTTATACAATAATACTAAGCTATAGTTTATTGGTACTTATTTTTGGAATTGTATTTAAGAATAATGAAAAAAATATTAATTGCAAATCGTGGTGAAATCGCATTAAGAATAATGTATTCTATTAAGGAAATGGGCATAATTACCATTGCTGTATATAGTGATGCAGACAGAGATGCACCCTTTGTAAGATTTGCTGACGAAGCTTACCATATTGGACCAGCACCAAGTAGCCAATCGTATTTGTTAGGTGATAAAATAATAAAAATAGCAAAAGATAACGGTGTAGATGGAATACATCCAGGTTATGGTTTTTTATCAGAAAATGCAGTTTTTGCTCAGGCTGTAACTGATGCTGGAATTATATTTATAGGACCAAACCCAGATGCAATAATGATGATGGGCAACAAACTAGCAGCTAAAGAGGCTGCAAGAAGATTTGATGTACCAATGCTGCCAGGTAGTGCTGCTGCTGTAACTAGTACCGCCGAAGCCATAGAAATTGCAAAAACAATTGATTTCCCAATCCTAATAAAGGCTGCTGCTGGTGGCGGTGGTAAGGGAATGCGTGTAGTGGAAAATATAGAGGAATTGCCTGAGCAAATGGAACGTGCGGTCAGCGAGGCACTATCATCATTTAATGACGGATCTGTATTTATAGAGAAATATGTAGGCTCCCCCAGACATATTGAGGTACAAGTACTAAGTGATACTCATAATAATCATTTATATCTATTTGAGCGTGAATGTAGCATACAGAGAAGGCACCAAAAAGTAATAGAAGAAGCGCCTAGTTGTATATTGAATCTTGAACAAAGAAAAAGTATAGGAGAGTCAGCTACTCGAATTGCAAGAGCTTGTGGATATGTTGGCGCAGGTACAGTTGAATTTCTATTAGATGAAAGTGGCAAATACTATTTCTTAGAAATGAACACTCGACTACAAGTAGAGCACCCAGTTACAGAAATGATAACTGGACTAGACCTAGTAAAGGAACAAGTGAAAATAGCTAGAGGTGAGGAATTAAGCTTCAAACAAGATGATCTGACTATAAATGGTCACGCTATAGAACTGAGGATTTACGCAGAGGATCCAAATAATAATTTTTTACCAGATATTGGAACATTAAAAACTTATCGTACACCATCTGGACCAGGTATTAGAGTTGATTCAGGATTTGAAGAGGGAATGACCATACCTGTCTATTACGACCCTATGATAGCCAAGCTAGTAGTTCACGCCGCTACCAGAACTGAGGCCATAGCTAAAATGATTCGCGCTATAGATGATTATAAAATAGAAGGCATTAAGAATACACTAAGTTTTGGCAAATATGTAATGGAACATAGTGCTTTTAGCAGTGGTGACTTTGATACCCATTTTGTAAAGCACTATTTTAGTGCAGATAAGCTAAAGCAAAAACTAAATGATGATGAAGCTATAGTGGCTAGCATTGCCAGTTTATTAAAATTAAATACTACTACAACTCAAGTTATTCCTCAGCAAATGAATATGGAAACTAAAACTACAAACTGGAGAAATAGGTTGAAAGATTAGTTTTAGATAAAAGTTAACACTATGAAAAAATGCCCCTTAACTAAGCTAGCTAAGGGGCATTTCTATAATGTGAGATTAGTGGAAAGTTGAAGCTACCTAACTATGGTTAATTCTTTAATTATATTTTTAGCACCAGCATATACGTCTATCACCCATAATACATAGTGCGCATCTACACAAATGGTTCTATTTACTTTAGGGTCAACATATAAATCACCTAGCATTGCCTCCCAGTTACCATCAAATGCCAAACCAATTAATCGACCTTCGCCATCCATAACTGGGCTACCACTGTTACCACCAGTAATGTCATTATTGGTTAAGAAACATATATGTAATGAATCATTATCATCATACCCACCCCATTTCTTTTCCTTTAGTAAATCTAATATTTTAACTGGAGTATTAAATTCTTCCTCTTCTTTATTAGACTTTTCTAATATACCCACGTGCGTAGTGTAAGATTTATATGATGCTCCATCAAATGGAAAATAAGGTTTAACAGAACCATAAGTAAATCTCAAGGTGCTGTTAGCATTTGGGTAGTACACTTTAGTGTTTTTCCATTCGCGAAGACCTTCCATATATAGCTTCACATTTTCAGATAAAATAGTTGCGCTGTTTGTACTTTCTTCACTTCTTAGGCTAGAGATATAAAATTCAATTGCTTGCAGAGTAAATTGAAATAGTGGGTCAGCTTCTAGTTTTTTCACATCTGTCTTTTTCATCCACTTAGCAAATTTGACACTGTCTAAAAGAAATGAATTTTTATAGATATTTTCTACAAATAGATTTGCAGCTTCCATATTGCTTTTACCTTTATAGGTATCGGCAATCTTTTGTATATATTGGGGCCTATTGCTAGCATCTGTTTTGTCTAAGAATCTAGTTAAGATTGCTTTGAATGACTTTTTGTCTGATGCAAACTCAGCCTTCCTAACAAACTCACCAGCAGAAATACCAGTAGCAGCAAATGAAGCCTTAATTGCATTTTTATCTTTTATTTCTTTAGCTCCATTATAGAATTGGAATAGCTTAAAACCATAAGCAGGCGTAGTTTGAAATATGCCGTATATGGTATATGAATTTGCAGGTTCTAGTTTTTGTTTTATTGCAGTTGCATTCTTTATATTTTTCAACACGCTGCCATACTTTACTTCTCTAGCTTTATTTTCTGTAACCCAAGCTTGAAACTTCTCTTCCTCTTTCTTCTTTAATCCTACTAAGTCTTTTCTAATTAATAATCTTTGTTGACCTTGATAATATTTATAGGTATTCATACCACTAGCATAGTCGCTCGCTACAGTCAATGCTAAGGCCCTATCATTGTCCATTGCATCTTTTAGAATGCCAAGTTTTATACCGAATGCATCTATTACTGCTGGATTTACATAGTCTTTGTTAAATTCAATTTGATCGCTAGTTAAGTATCTATCAGTATTACCTGGGTAGCCCATTATCATAGAGAAATCATCATCTTTTTGCTTTTTCAATGAAATTGGCAAATAGTGAAGCGGTTTATAGGGAACATTTTCTGTACTATAGTCTGCTGGCTTATTGTCTTTTCCTACATATATTCTGAATATTGAAAAATCACCTGTGTGTCTTGGCCACATCCAATTATCTACGTCGCCACCAAACTTACCTACAGAACTTGGGGGAACACCTACCAACCTCACATCTCTAAAAGTTTCATATACCAAAAGGTACTGTTCATTACCTTCAAAATAATCAGCTATTTCTATCGAATAGTTAGGATCTGTTTTAGCAGCAGTGATAATGGAATCTCTAAGGGACTTATCTGCACCAATTCGAAGTGATTCTGGCATTTTATTAAGTGCCTGAAATTTTTCAGTTACATTTTCCATATACACCAACCTAGACACAGTCAGGTCGGGAATTCTTATTTCTTGTGTTTGATTATAAGCCCAAAATCCATCTTTTAGATAATCATTTGTTGTGGTACTTTGACCGGCTACACTCTCATAACCACAATGGTGGTTGGTAAACACTAGACCCTCTGCACTAACTATTTCTGCTGTACAGAAACCGCTACCCATTCTTAAAATGGCATCCTTTAGACTGGCTTTATTTATGTTATATATATCATCGGCGGACAACTTTAGACCCAATTTTTGGGCATTTGCTTGAGATTGTTGCTTGATGTAAAGTGGAAGCCACATACCTTCATCAGGTCTCGGTGGATTTGAAGTAGATGCAGTAATTGCAGAAGATAGAAATAAGATGCTGCTAAATAGTGCAGCTATTCGCTTAATGAACATACAGTTCTAGTAACGGTTATTGTGTTAAAGTGCAAATCTAATTGAATTGACTAATTAAAGCTACCAAATAGTACCAACAGGTTAAAACTTTATCATTTACTAATTATAGATATTTGTAAATTACTATGAATGATTTAGAACTACCTATTTATACACTTTCGCAATTAGCATTAAGGAATGGGCAAGATAAGCCTGAGATATGGGTAGCCTTTAGGGGGCAGATTTATGACGTAACTGTTAGTCGCCTGTGGAGGAATGGTATGCATTATGAGCATTGGGCTGGGCAAGACTTAACTGATGAGCTAAGTTTAGCACCACATACTTCGTTTGTTTTTGATAAGTTTGAGGTAATAGGTCTATTGAAAATATAAATATCTACTACATATATAGATTCACCACCAGCCAATCTGCAATTACCTTTTTACTAAATTTATTTTTCTTAATTAGGTATAGATGTGTCTTGTTATCTGTTACAGTAGCTATGGTTGTCGTTTGTAAATTACGATTTTCCTTTTGATTTGTTGCTTTGGCTATCAAACTTCCGTCTTTAGCGTAAAAATATATAACCGGTTTAAATCCCCAATCGGTATTTTCTTTTTTTTGTAAACACGTGCCTATTAATATATTGTCTTGGTAAATGCTGTACTTTTTTACTACTACTGTAGCCGACCTGTTACGAACATAACTGTCGTTTAAATTTGTATTTGGTCCACCTTGGTTAACTTTTGGTGGTGGTGTAGTTTGTATTGGTACATTTGGATTCTGATTGGTACCCATATTTCCTCCAGTTCCATTACTTATGGGAACGTTGTTTGGATTACCACCAGAAGTAGGAGCATTTGTATTGCTATTATTGGGCTGTGACTGATTATTATTTATATTATTATTCCTATCTAAATTAGAATTAGAGCCATTTGGTGAATACCCAGTATTTGGATTCGTTGAGTTAATGTTATTAGGGTTACCATTATTTTGTCCTCCATTTAACTGCCTATTGCTAGGTGTTGAGTTATAATTTTTAGGGGTGTTACTATTATTAGGGTTTGGCGTAGAGTCTGGCTGGGGCGTTTTATTAGGAATTGGATTAATGGGAATGGTTGGATTATTATCTTGTATATTTTGTTTATTTTTTTCTTGATTCTCCTTTAGTTTTTGTTCCTCTTTTTCATCTCTTATGGGTTGACCATCTTTACCTATCGCATACTTATCTATAAACTTTTGCACGTTGGCTAGGTTCAATCCATTGGCTGTCATCAAGTCCCAATTAGTGATATACCGCCATTTTGGAATGCCAATAGTTACTGGCACAGAAACTTTTTTATTGATGGTTTGGAAATTAAATACCCACATATTCTCTTGTGCCTTAGAGTCTATGAATATCATAGTATTGCTTACCTCGTTGTTTCTAGCAAAAGCTGACGCATTAAAAGAATTTATTCCGCCGTCTTCCCTAAATACACAGTATGGAGCGCCACTTTTAAATATCGTGTCTAAGCTCAGTTCGTAATCGCCCTTTTTTCTGCTGGCTTCCTTTGCCTCTTTATGTTTACGTTGCTGTCTGCTAATTTTTTGAGCATTACTTTGCCCACTGTATAACAAAATAATGGACAAAACTGAGGCAAGTAGTAATCTCATAGTCTAAATCTTTATTAAGTCTTAGACAATTAAGACATTCTTAATGTTGTATTAAAAGAATGTAATAGTCTAGAAAGAACCTAATGCCTTAAATTCCTCTCTACGAATTGCAATATTTTCAGGGCTTAATTGTAACAATCGTTCAGTTCCAAATTTCTCCACGCAATAGCTCGCAGTAACTGAACCTGCTATAACAGCTTGCTTCATTGTTTCGAAATCAATATTGTCTTTAGATGCTATGTATCCCATAAATCCGCCTGCAAATGAGTCACCAGCGCCAGTTGGGTCAAAGACTTCCTCTAGTGGCAAGCCTGGGGCAGAGAATACTTTGTCATCATAAAATAGTAAAGCACCGTGCTCTCCTTTTTTTATAATAAGATACTTAGGGCCCATTTCTCTGATTATTTTAGATGCTTTCATTAAACTGTACGTGCCACTTAACTGTCTAGCTTCTTCATCATTCACAATGAGTATGTCAACTAAACTTAGCGTGTGCTTTAGATCATCTAGTGCTATCTCCATCCAAAAATTCATAGTATCCATTGCTATCAGCTTTGGTCTAATAGTCATTTGCTTTATCACAGAACTTTGTACCGATGGGCTTAAATTACCCAAAAGTAGATAGTCAACATCGGTATATGGTGTTGGTAATATTGGGTTAAAATCTGCCAATACATTTAACTCAGTTATTAATGTATCTCTGCTGTTCATATCGTTATGGTACTTCCCACTCCAGAAGAAACTCTTTTGGTCAAGTTTTTTCTCAACACCAGCCAGATCAATGTTTCTTCTTGTTAGTTCAGCAAGAAAATTTTCGTCAAAATCATTTCCAATTACTGACACAATTTTTACAGCCACATTATATAATGCAGCACTTATAGCTATGTAGCTAGCAGCACCACCAATTATTTTGTCTGTTTTTCCAAATGGAGTTTCTATGGCGTCAAAAGCCATACTTCCAACCACTAATAAATTGTTAAAACTTGTTTCAATACTTGACATAATGCATTATTTGATTGGGCAAAAGTAATCCTAAGACAATAATATAGAATTGATAATTCATTTAAAAATGTAAGAAGTTTAAAGATAACAATTAACTGCACAATTTTTGAATAAAAGTAGTAAATTACAATTACAGAACCAACCCGAAGTTTAATATTTTGAAGAAGTTTTTGATACTGATATTACTACTAACTATAAGTAGCAAATCATTTAGCAATACCATACTTATACCTATGGATGAAGATCAAAAAAATCATCTAAAGGCTTACGGTTTGGTATATTGGGGTCTAGCTAAGGGAATTACGTTTGACTGGCTTTTAAATTATAGAGGAGGAAGCTTTAGCTGTGCATCTATTCAAGCTATAGAGAAGGAATGCATACTAAAGGGAGTAACCTATAAGATTATTGCCGATGCGCAATATGAAAGAATAAAAAATGAAATATTGGTTCCGGAAACCAATATGGATGTAGTTAAATTAGAAAAAACTCCTAAAATAGCTGTTTACTCCCCTAGGTCTAAACAACCTTGGGACGATGCAGTAACTATGGTTTTAACCTATGCCGAAATACCCTATGACACCATTTATGATGATGAGGTGATGAAGGGAAAACTACTTACATATGATTGGCTGCACTTGCATCACGAGGACTTTACTGGCCAACAGGGGAAGTTTTGGAGTAGCTATAGAAATGCAGCTTGGTATCAGGCTGAAGAAAAAGAGAATAGAAATTGTGCTAACAGGTGGGGATTTAAGAAAGTAAGTAAACTAAAACTGGCAGTAGCTAATAAAATTCAAGAGTTTGTTGCGGGGGGCGGTTACCTATTTGCGATGTGTAGTGCTACCGATACTTACGACATTACTTTAGCAGCTGACAATACTGACATTTGCGATGTAATGTTTGATGGTGATGGAATTGATAAAAATTGTAATTCAAAACTGCATTATGACAATTGCTTCGCCTTTACAGACTTTAAGGTATCGCTAAATGCTTATGAATATGAGTTCAGTACTATAGATGTACCTCAATTTAGAGAAATTACTGAGGAAAATGATTTATTTACCCTATTTGAGTTTTCAGCAAAATCTGACCCAGTGCCTACTATGTTAACTCAAAATCATACCAGATTAATCAAAGGATTTATGGGACAAACTACTGCATTTAAAAAGCAGCACATTAAGCCTGGTGTTTTAGTAATGGGTGAAAATAGAGCACTTAATGAGGCGAGATTTATACACGGAACTACAGGAAAAGGAATGTGGACGTTCTATGGTGGACACGATCCTGAAGATTATCAACATATAGTGGGTGAGCCACCTACCGATATGAATTTGCACCCTAATAGTCCTGGCTATAGGTTAATATTAAATAATGTATTGTTTCCAGCTGCTAAAAAACAAAAACGTAAAACTTAAACCCAGTTTTGCTTAGGCAATTGGTTTAAATGTTCTAATACTTCATCTGGCACTAGTGCGCTTACGTCTCCTCCAAATTTAAAAACCTCTCTAACTATGCTACTCGTTAGGCCAGCATAATCATTGTGGCTTATAAAAAAAACGGTCTCAATGTCACTGGCCAATTTATTATTTGTCATAGCAATGCTACGCTCATAGTCAAAGTCAGTTCCCGACCTCAGGCCTCTAGCCAAATATTTTGCACCTAGTCTTTGGCATAATGACACCGTTAATTCGTGGTATCCAATTACTTCAATTCCAACCCTTCCTTTAAATATAGTTTGAATAATTTCTTTACGAGTGTCAAAGTTTAGCAAGTACTGTTTACTGGTATTATTACCTATGGCAATGTATAATTTATCGAAAAGCTGAGACGCTCGTTCTATTATATTTTGATGGCCACGGGTAATTGGGTCAAAAGATCCAGGAAAAACTGCTATTCGCTCCATATCACAAAAGTAATTCTAATGCCTTAATATTAATAGCCAATATATTTGTGGTTGCATTTACGCCCAACTATTGAGTAAAAAGATAACTACAAGCATCATATTGCTCGTTTCCCTTAACGTGCTAATAAAGCCTATTTGGTTACTTATTATAGAACGTGGGGTGCAAAATGCAGTAGGCAATGCAGCATATGGTTTATATTTTGTTGCATTTTCTATTACCTACTATTTACAAATTATATTAGATCCAGGTATTCACACTTACAATCAAAAGAATTTAGTAAAGGACCCTAACTTGTTTAGAGTACAATTGGCAAATCTTCTCCCTATAAAATTGATATTAAGTTTGGTATATGGGGTTGCAACTTGGATATTAGCCATTTTTATTGGTCAAGACAATCAAGTCGTTTTATTTTGGCTGATATTTTACCAAATCAGCATTTCTGCTCTGCTCTATTTCAGGTCTAATATTTCAGGTCTCCAATACTATAACGTAGATAGCATTTTCAGTGTAGTTGATAGGCTTATAATGATTATAGCTGGTTGTTACCTATTATTTACTGTGACTGGAAAAGCAGAGTTAAGTATAGAAAGTTTTGCTATGACACAAGCCTTAGCAACAGGGTTTACATCCTTTTTAGCATTTGGATATCTAAAATTTAATAAAAATTTACCGGCTCCACTATCTATCACCAATACTAGTAAGACTAAATTACAGTCCTTATTGCAACTAAGTTACCCGTATGCATTACTAGGTATATTAATGACTTTATACACCAGAATAGACGGAGTGATGATAGAAAGATATGCTGAAAATGGTGCAGAGCAAACAGGTATATATGCTGCAGGGTTCAGGCTATTAGATGCCGCCGTAATGCTGCCGTACTTAGTTAGTCAAATATTGCTGCCTGCCATAACAGATTTACTTCATCAGCGAAAAAATGCTCGTCAAATTGTATATCAGGCTTTTTCGTTGTTAGTTTGCTGTGGTATTTGGGTATGTCTAGCTAGTTACAATAATAGGTTTGAGTTGGTAAATCTATTTAACCCAAGCGTGGGTAGATATGGAGCTGAAGTGTTTGGTATTTTAATGTTTACATTCATTGCACATACTGTAACTTATGTATTCGGTACATTACTTACAGCTGCAGGGGAATTAAAGTATCTAAACATCAGCAGCGCAATAGGTTTGGCTTTAAATATATTGGTCAATCTAGTTTTAATTCCTCAGTACGGAGCTTTAGGTGCCGTAGCAGCAACTCTCTGCACACAAAGCTTCATTGCTTTGTCTCAATTGATCTATGCCCATCGCAAGCTAAAAATTAGTTATGATTTAACAGTATTTATTAAACTCATATTTTTAGGTCTTATCACACAATTATTGTATAGATACTTACCTATGTATGATTTAACTTTGCCCGTTCGTATCGCCATTATTACTGGGATCAGTATTATATTAACTGTCGTGCTTCAAATTATTAATATTGGTCAAATAAAGGCAAGTTTTAAGCGTTAAATAAGGTACCACTTTACGTAAATATATGATTCAAGAGAAGTCGCAAGAGGCGAACTTAAATTTCACGGTAGTATTAGACTTTGTAAATAAGTATAGGTGGATAATATTAGCCGCTACAGGATTAGCCATTATAGCGAGTATTATATTTTCTAGTTCATTTTTCATTATCCCCCTCTATAAATCATCGGTAATACTGTATCCTAGTACAACCAACTCCATTTCGCACGCCATATTAAGTACTGGGTCATTTGAAAAACAAGATGTACTTGCATTTGGTGAGGAAGAGGAGGCAGAACAGTTGCTACAATTGTTGCAAAGTGATGAAATAACAGAAAAAGTAATAAAAAAATATAGATTAAAGGATCACTATGGGTTCGATGCTGACACCAGATATTTAGAGACCAAATTAGGTCAGAAATTTCGCAAAAGGGTCAATTACAAAAGGACGGAGTATATGTCTATAGAAATAAGTGTATTAGACCAAGACCCAGTAATTGCAGCAAATATGGCAAATGACATTTTGCACCTGCTAGATAGTGCAAAGTACAACATACAGAGTACCCGTGCCAAAGAGGCCCTAGTAATAGTAGAAGAAACCTACAATCAAAAATTAGCCTCGATTAATCTGATGGTAGATAGTTTACAGGTATTGGGAGAAATGGGTGTACCTCCATTTTCATTACAATCATCTGGCGTTGAGTCTGAATATTACAGTGCATTAGCTAGAGGTTCAGGAAAAAATATGACTGAACTAAAACGAGTATTTGAACTTAGAAGTAAATATAGCCCAGTTCAAAAATCATTTTTAGACAAAATTGAGTACGAGAATAGGGAATTATCTTTACTTAAGAACAAACTGGAAGAAGCTAAAACAGATGCTGAAAAATTTCTAAGGGCGACATTCACCGTAAATACTGCTAAACCTTCAGAAATAAAAGAGTACCCTAGAAGATCTATAATAGTCTTGATTTCTGCACTTGCTACCTTTGCTATGAGTATATTGGTTCTGGCTGCATATGATAACTATAATAGGTTCATAGATAAGCGCCACAAGGCTACCAAGATTACGAATACTTACGTAACTAATGATACCCGATCAGAATCATACGTTAAGTTATAAGGTTAAGGGAATCATTTGGCCGCTTATGGTCATTATAGCCTTTATATTAGCAAATGTTGTTTGCATTGCTTATGACCAATGGGCTATTTCATTGGTGCCTGCAGCCATTATCATTTTCTTATTCATATTTGTATATCCCGATAAGGCACTTTTGGTATTAGCATTTTGCACGCCATTTAGTCGACAAATAGAATTGGCAGATATGGGACTGGGAATAAGTTTACCCAGTGAGCCAATCCTTATCGTGTTTCTAATGCTATTCTGGCTAAGACTGGTAATAACTGGACAATTCGATTTACAGATTAGTAAGCATCCTATTACGATTATACTTTTCACACAGACATTATGGGTATTAGTCACTTCGTTAAGTAGTACAATGCCGCTAGTCAGCATTAAATTCTTTATCAGTAGGCTATGGTTTATTACCTCATTCTATCTCATTGGTTCGTACTATTATAAAAAGCCATCATTTATATTGGCATTTGTTATGGCATTTGTGGTTTCTATGTTGTTCCCTATTGGCTATGCTTGGTCTAGGCACGTTAATCATAACTTTAATCAAGCCTACAGTTCTAAGGCATTGGTACCTTATTTCAGCGACCACGGTATTTATGCAGTCGTATTAACTATGTTTATTCCATTTTTAGCCATTATAGCTTTTTATGGTGGCCGACTTCATAAAAATAACCTATATAGAATATTTGCTGCCACCCTGTTGGGGATATTCTTACTTGCATTAGTTTGGTCTTATACCAGAGCTGCTTGGATTGGAATGGCCTGTGCTACTATATTATTCATAATACTTAGACTTAAAATTAAGTTTAGGCAAGTCGTATTTATGTTGTTGTTTGCCCTGGTAGGTTTAGCATTCTTGCAGAATACAATTTATGAAAAGCTAAGGGAGAATAAGACAGTGTCTCAGTCTAAGAAAGATGACGTAAATAAAGTACTAAAAAGTGTAACTAACATAAGTACAGATGCTAGTAATACAGAACGTATAAACAGATGGAAATCTGCTTTCAGAATGTGGAAAGAAAAACCGATATTAGGTTGGGGTCCTGGCACTTATATGTTTCAATATGCTGCCTACCAACTTAGTTCAGAAATGACCATTATTAGCACACGTGGAGGTAATCTTGGCAATGCGCATAGTGAATATATCGGTCCTCTAGTAGAGCAAGGCGTGTTAGGCTGCCTATTTATGGTATTGCTTCTGTTTGTAATGCTGTATTACGGTATGAAACTAGTTTACTCTGATTTACCTGATGAATTTAGGTACCTAGCAATGGCAGCATTACTTGGGTTGACTACCTATTTTATTCACGGATTTTTAAACAACTATCTAGACGTAGATAAAGCAGCTAGTCCGTTCTATGCATTATTGGGTATGTTATGCGCTATAGACATTCAGTATAAAGGAAGTAAAGGGCTATTAAATTAATTGTGTTGGGGATTTCTAGGAAAATTACTTAGCAAATGGTATTGACCTCCCTTCCTACGTAATACTTCCCTCCAAATTAGGTCTTGATCAATATGAAATACTTCGTCAGAATTTGTAGAGGTGACTATCCAACTTTTTTCTATCATTTCACCTTGCAACTGTTCTATTCCCCAACCACTGTAGCCTAAGAAGAACTTATAGTCTTCTGCGACTATGTTATTATTCACGATTTCGTCTTTTAGAGCTTCAAAATCACCACCCCACCATATATCTGCATTAATGTTTCGGCTGCCCTCATATAATGCATAAGTGCTTTTATATATAAAATGAAGCGAATCCTTCTTAACAGGTCCACCCAAAAATAATGGAATCTGAAGGTTGGTCTTTAAATCAATCACGTCAGTTAGGTTTAGGTGAACGGACTTATTCAAAATAAATCCAATAACACCTTCTGTTTCATCCCAAGCTGTAATGTATATAACAGACCTGCTGAAATTATCGTCAGCCATAAATGGCTCAGATATTAACAATTTTCCCAAACCGGGAGCTTCATCATTAACCCATAGTCCTATATTATCACTCATAACATTAAGTAGTATATATATGTAAATACGAATTTTATAGAAATAAGTATGTAATGAAACAAAAAAAAATAAAAAAACCGCTGATCAAATTAATGACCAGCGGCATATAGATTAAAATATTAAATTAAAACTTATTTAACTACTGTGAATTTACCAGAAGCAGCACCATTCACTTGAATGAAGTACATACCGTTGTTTAAATTTTCAGTGTTGATGTTGATTTGGTTAGAACCACCGTTGAATGAAGCATTTGCTACGTTAGCTACTACTTTACCAGTGATATCTAAAACTTTAACATCAAGTTGTTTAGTAACATCAGTTGAAAACTGGAATGTTGTTTGATTAGCCGCAGGGTTAGGATAAATCGAAACTTCCGTAACTGGTCTAGCAATAGCAGTAATGTTAACAAAAGTACGAGCTTTACCTTCTTTATATTCAGTGTTGATTGGATCAAAGTTCACCCATTTCTCATTAAACCAGTTTCTGTTAGGATCAACTGCACCGCGGTAAGTTACAGATGTAAAGAAAGCATCAGTCAATAAATTGTTAGTGAATAAACCACCAGAAGCTAAAGGACTATTTGATTTAGGTGTAACATTTGGCTTAGAAGCATTAAATGGATCAGTCAAACCAGCATCAGCTACTTCATCAATTTTAGTATTGTTATTAGCAGCAAAATATGTCATTGGATTCAATGTACCTCTTACACCAATTGTGTCAAAATAAGTATTCATTTTGCCAGAAGCAGGATATGATTGAGTAATGTTATTTGCGAAAATTAAACCACCAGGAGCGTTAGCTTGTGCAGCCGCACCTGTACCGTCAATTTGAACACCTGTTCTCCAACCCATAAATAATGAGTTAAATATTCTTAATGAGTTGTTACGACGTAGGTGACCAGCGCGACCAAAAAGTGAATTGATTGGTGTAGATGAATTCTGCATTGGACCTACCATTGTTATATTACTAAATACACCACTAGTGAACGGCGTAGCACCTGTTCCTGTACCATCATTATCAACTTCGAAACCATTTGATTGACTCGCATCTGCAATATTTGGGTTACGGATTGCAACACCAAATTGAACTTTACCACTGTAACCAAAGTCAACATCAAAATCATCATCTACACCATTGTAAGCGATAAGATATTTTAAATTGTTAGTACCACCAAACCACTCATAAGAATCATCACCACCGTATGATACTTGAATGTGGTCGATACGAGTGCCGTTACCAACACCACCCATTGTTAAGCTGTTAACCTCACGGTTTGGAGCAAATGGGAAACCTGCAAACTCAATACGTGCATACGCTAAGCTACCAGAATTATGGTTAGCCTCAGAACCACCCCATTGTTGGTCAGTTGGAGAACTTGGATCTTCTAATACACCACCTTCATATTTAGTGCCAGGAGCTTGGTTGAAAGGAGCTTTACCAAAAATGATAATTCCACCCCAGTCACCAATTTGACGTTTACCTTTAGCTTTTAATGAAGTGAAGATGATAGGATCATCTACTTTACCTACAGCATTAATTTTACCCTCACGAGAGATAATTAATACACCACGTTGATTGGCAGCAGTATCACCTACGATAAGTGTACCTGCTTCAATAGTTAATGTTGCATTACCTTTAACAGTAGTAATACCAGTGATCATATAAACTGAGTCACGGTAAAATGTTTTGTCTTTAGTAATGTAGTTAAATTTCGCAGTACGACTTCCAATTACGCTTAAGTAAGTTGGATTGAAGTCCTGAGCTACAGCAGTCTGAACTGTCAGCGCTGCAATTGCAATTAGTAATGCTCTTTTCATTTATTTGGAATGATTTAAATTTCCTTTGGCAAAGGTAAAAATACTACTTAAGGGTTAATGTTAAGAAATTGTTAACACTATGTTACGTAAAGGTATTTACTTAATATTTCTTTATAATTTTCGTTAAAATATCCTATATGCAACACCGAAGGACACTATTCTCGGCATTTTATATCTAAACATTTCATTACTGTTTGCATTGTCAAACTTCCCGTATGTAGATTTCTCATTTGTTTTATTTTGGAAGTAAACTAGGTCATTTGCTAACAAATCATTCAAACCAACCTTAACAGAAAGTTTATTTTCTTTTAAGAAACCATAACTCACTTGCGCATCAACTATGTTCCTTCCTTTTTCAAATATGTCTCCAAATACTTTTGTTCCTACACTAAAAATTCTATTTCCAATTCTATTGTATGATAGTGTTGCTGTCAATCTGGTATCAGCTGATACAAATTGAAGTCCAACATTCACAATAAATGGAGACTGACCTTGAAGAGGACGATCTTGCTTAAATACTTTATTTGAGTCTATTTGAGCTACAGTAACATTAGACAACATATAGGCAGTATTACCAAAAACGGTAAGTGTATTTAAGCTATCTCTACCAAATATATTCTTTCTAAACTCAATTTCTGCCCCAGTTAGTGATGCAGACTGTGGGTTAAAATATTCTCTTCTTAAGTTACCTACACTAATTTCATTACCTAATACTTGTTCAATTGGATTTGTAAAATCTTTATGGAATACGGCACCAGAAATGGTTTCACCACTTCTAGGATATATCTCATAACGTACGTCAAAGTTCCAAATGCTGGTTCTAAGCAAATTAGGATTTCCTGATATTAAGCTAAATGTATTAAAGTCATAGAACGCAAAACCAGCTAATTCTCTAAATTCTGGTCTGGCTAAGCTTCTGAAAGCTGAAGCCCTAAAGTTTTGTTTTTTATTAATTCTATAGGTAAGATTCAAACTCGGTAGGAAATCGTTGTTCGTAGTATCTATAATAAATGGATCATTTCCTTTACCAAATGTATTAATCTTTTGATTATAGCTCTCAAACCTAACACCAAATACTGCTCTGATTCTTTCTTGCTTTACATCAAACATAAAGTAGCCTGAATTTAATTTGCTGGCAGCAGAATAGTTGGACGTATTATTGGTAATGTCATCTAAGATAAAACCATCTTTACTAAAGTTCGTGCCTCTGAAAATAGAATCTAACCCGAAGTTCAAGATGTTCGTTGGATTAGGCATAGGTTGATTACCTAATTTAAAGCCCAATAATCTTGCATTAAATGCTCTGTCTCTATCTTGTTTATAAACTCCAAATTTAATTGAGCCAGACTCATTTAAAAATTTTCCAAAAGCTTTTCCTGCATTTCCACCAAAGCCACCAGTTGTCTTACCAGTATTAACATCAGTTGTTGGAATAAACGCAGAACCAGGAATGGTCATATTGGCACCTCCACTATATATATTTTCAGTTAAATCTGTATAAAATATTGCTGATTCTTCGTTTACATTTTGCCCAATACTAGAGCCAAAAGGAGTTGTAAAATCTCCAATTGCTCTTGCAAAGCCTAAGTTTCTAAAGAATGGTACCTCTCTTGTTAATGAACCATAACTTAAGTTGTAGTTGACAACCATTTTAGACTTTTCTAAAAAATGCTCACCGCCCAATTGGCTAAATGTTAATCTGTTTTGAGTCCACTGGTAAGCAAAATTTAAGTCTTGAGAACCATTAATGATATTTTGACCCTGTCTCAATGTAGTTTGATTTTCTGCATTCTGGCTAAGCGTATTTTTAAAGTAGAATTTGGTATTTCTATTTAGCTTATAGGTGATGTTAGCTAAGCCACCTAATGAGTAAGTACTGGTTGAAGTTGTATCAGTTAAATCTAATTCCCTTGCGCTGCTACTTGCTACATCACTATACCAATATCTTTTTACAAAACTATTTTTTCTAATATTATTATAGTCAATCGAGAATACTATGCCTAATTGGTTAGTACTTGTACCACTATCAGATTTACGTAAGTAAATCGGAGCACCAACACTAAATTGAAAATTACCATTCGGCAGTGCATTGGACTTTTCTATCAACCAACCTTTTGAACCAATTACACGACCAGCATCGGCTTGTTGATTTTTGTTTAGTTTAACAAAAAAGTCCTTATAATCTGCTGGAACTATAGATGGAATACTTCTAGTGCCATCATCTCTGCCTAAATAGTCAGTCTTTCCACCCTCATATCCGTAAAATGTTTGGCCTGTAGTCAAATTATTATATGAGCCACTGACACCGACATTAACAAATAGTTTATCTGGAACATCTTTGGTATTTAATTGAATTAAACCACCTGAGAAATCGCCAGGAAGATCTGGTGAAGCCGTTTTCAAAATGATAATGTTGTCTAACATATTACTTGGAATCATATCAAAACTAAATGCTCTCCGCTCTGCCTCTGTACTTGGTAATGGTGAACCATTTATCATAGCACCGTTATATCTATCGTTCAATCCACGAATAATGGCGAACTTATTATCTTGTATAGTTGCGCCAGTCACACGCTTTAGGGCATCGCCACTACTTCTGTCTGGTAAGGCTTTAATTTGTTGAGAAGAAATAGCGTTACCAACTACGGGTAGTGTTTTTACAGTTTCTATAAGAGCAACTGTAGTATTACCTTGCTTTTTAACACCTCTAACTTCTATTACTTGACCTGCAGCAAATACGCTAAAGTCAATTTCAACTACTGCTTTATCTTTTATTACAACCATTTCCTTACGTAGTGGTTGGTAACCAACATAGTTTACCAATATGGTATAGGTACCTGCTGGTATGTCGAGTATTTTATATTTACCCTCATAGTCGACTCTTGCGCCTTTTTTTAAACCTTCTATTTTGACTATGGCGCCTTCCATAAAGTCATTAGAATTTCCGTCAATGACACGTCCCTGCAATTGACCAACAGGGCCCTCTTGGGCAAATGTTGTAACAAATGAGAAACAAATAAGAAGTAGGGGTAGGATAAGTTTACGTGAATGTGTTAACATTATTTTGCTAATAGATTCGCAAATTTATCTTGTTGTTTCAATTTAGATTTGGTATCTAATGTTACCATTTTGTTAAGTTGTTAGAATTTGCACATATACAAAATAGTACTTGACAAAGTATTGAACCAGAAGTCTATCGAATTAACAACATTTTAATTTATTTTGATATTTACATTAAGTTTAATATAAATTAATCTAAATTTTTATAAAACAATATTATGTATTAGCTTCATTTATACGTATGATAATGGTTAATTTTCGCCAATAAAATGTTTCAAAGTCTTATACATTAATAAATGTTTGCAAAAACTTTTGGTAGTGCTGTTGTTGGTGTAGATGCCAAAACCATAACTGTCGAAATTCAAATACTTGAAGGTACACCTACGGTAAATATAGTTGGACTACCAGATAATGCTGTTAAAGAAGCTACGTTAAGAATAGAATCTGCATTGCGAAGCAGTGGATTTAAATCTACCAGAAGGCGGGCTATCATTAATATGGCCCCTGCCGATATGCGTAAGGAGGGCTCTGCCTTTGATTTAACTCTTGCCATTGGTCTTTTAGCAGCTATCGGACAAGTAAATCCAGAGTTCGCAGCTCAATACATTATTATGGGTGAACTATCCCTTGAGGGGGATATTAGACCTATGAAAGGTGCATTACCTATAGCTATACAAGCTAGAAAAGAAGATTTTAAGGGATTTATACTCCCCCTAGAGAATGCATACGAGGCCGCAATTGTTGATAAGCTTGACGTATATGGGGTTCAAAACATTACCCAAGTAGTAAAGTTTTTAAATGGAGAACTAGACTTAGAAAAAATAGTCGTAAACACCAGAGAACAATTTGCACACGATTTAGCTAGCTACGAGGTAGATTTCAGTGATGTAAAGGGGCAAGAAAATATAAAACGAAGCCTTGAGATAGCAGCTGCAGGTGGTCACAATGTCATCTTGATAGGTCCACCTGGTGCAGGTAAAACAATGTTGGCCAAGCGTTTGCCCACTATTCTTCCGCCTTTCACATTGTTTGAGGCATTAGAAACCACTAAAATACATAGCGTTGCAGGGAAACTTCCCGGTAGTCAGGGCTTAATATCTATGCGTCCTTTTAGAGCGCCGCACCATACCATCAGCGACGTGGCCCTAGTAGGCGGAGGAAGCAATCCACAACCTGGAGAAATAAGCCTTGCTCATAATGGTGTCTTATTTTTAGACGAATTACCTGAGTTTAAGAGGACTGTGCTTGAAGTACTACGTCAACCACTTGAAGAAAGAAGAATAACCATCAGTCGGGCTAAAATTGCTGTAGAGTACCCCGCTTCTTTTATGTTGGTAGCAAGTATGAATCCTTGCCCTTGCGGATACTACAATCACCCTGAAAAAGAATGTAGCTGTGCACCAGGCATAGTGCAACGATATTTGAATAAAATAAGTGGACCACTACTAGATAGAATTGATTTGCACGTAGAAGTAGTACCCGTTTCCTTTAATGAATTAAGCAGTGTAAGAAGCACAGAACCGAGTGCCAAAATTAGGGAACGTGTAATAGTAGCTAGAGAAAGGCAACAACTACGATTTGCAGAAATGCCTAATGTGTATAGCAATGCTATGATGAGCAGCAAAATGGTTCAAACCATTTGCACCATCACACCCGTAGGTCAAACTCTGCTAAAGAAAGCTATGGAAAGGTTAAACCTGTCTGCCAGAGCCTACGATAGAATACTTAAAGTATCTAGGACTATAGCTGACCTAGAGGGTGAAGACAGTATAAAGGAAGAACACCTGGCCGAAGCTATAAACTACAGAAGCCTAGACCGAGAAAACTGGGCAGGGTAATTTAGACACTAAAACTCTCGCCACAGCCACAAGTACGGCTAGCGTTCGGATTGTGAAATTCGAAACCTTTACCATTCAATCCATCGCTAAAGTGAAGTTCTGTACCAGCTAGGTATAGAAAACTCTTTAGATCAACGATGATTTTGAAGTCAGCATTTTCAAATTGTTGATCGCCTTCTTTATGTTGATTGTCAAAATTCAATTTATAGCTCAGTCCACTGCAACCCCCACCCTCTACACCTACGCGTAGAAAGAAAGTGTCATCGTATCCTTCCTCAACTCTCAGTTCTTGTAGGCGGTGCTTGGCTTTATCTGTTACGGTAATCATACTTTTATTAAGTTATTGCTTTATAACTGCAAATCTACGTTGCAGGTTCCTTTATTTATTATTAGCGTTGCTAGCCTCGGCTTGTGTAAAGTTTTCTGGCAGGCAAACTACTTCCTCAATACAATTTATCAAGCTGTGAATTACCTTGATGTGAATTTCTTGTGCTCTATCTGCATAGTCAGATTTGGGCGCCCTTACCTCAATATCAGCTATTTTACCAAGTTTACCACCGTCTTTTCCAGTTAATGCCACTACTTTCATCCCCTTCTCCTTAGCACGCTCAGCTGCCAATACGACATTTGCACTTGTTCCGCTAGTAGAAATAGCCAATAGTACATCATTTTCACGACCGAAGGCCTCTATAAATCTAGAGAATACTTGGTCATAGCCAAAGTCATTTGCCACACAACTAATGTAGGAAGCATCACTAATGCAAATAGCAGGTATGGCCATTCTATTTTCTCTGAATCTTCCACTTAGCTCCTCTGCAAAATGCATAGCATCGCACATACTACCGCCATTACCACAGCTTATCAGTTTGTTTCCACTCATTAGTGCCGTACTCATTAGGTCGGCTACTGCAGATATGGTATATAGGGTATCAGGAAGTTGTATAAAATTTTCCAGTATCATTTTAGCCTCATTTAGATTTGAGGATATTATTTCAATAAAGCTTTTGGCAGTATTTTGGTCACTCATAGTACAAAAGTTACTTTTTAGGATTATTCTTTTTAAAATTTTCTATCCCTGTAATTAAGAACTGTTCGTAAGTATCAACATTTGGTGTGTAACCTACCCCTTCTGATAGTTTTTCGCCTTCTTTATCTAGCAACACATAATATGGTTGAGTACTGGTTTGAAAACGCTCATACTCAAAGTGAGACACCTTTCGGCTAACTGTATTTAATTCTGTCCCATCTGGTAGTATTACAATTTCGTCTGCTGGCAATTTCGTTCTGTCGTCATAATACAGTGATACCAAAACATAATTTTCTCTAATTAATTTGTCAATTTTGGGATTTGTCCAAACATTGTCTTCCATTAATCGACAGTTACTACAGTTATGCCCTGTAAAGTCAAGCAACAATGGTTTATTTACCTTTTTTGCGTAGGCTAAGGCCTCCTCATAATCAAAGAAAACATCGAAAGTATGATTGATTTCTATTCCATAGTCCTTTTTGCGAATCAGCTTAGACTCATTGGCTTTATTCTCAGTCTTATCAAATGTTACCCATTCTTTATACCCCTTAGGTGGTATTATTCCACTTAATATGTTTAACGGTGCACCCCACATACCTGGCAACATATATAAGGCAAAACTTAGTGACAATATTGCCAGCAAGAGTCTAGGTACTGATATAAAGGCCACAGGTGTGTCGTGGCCTAGTTTTAATTTGCCCAATAGGTACATCCCATTTAGACCAAATATGACTACCCATAGTGCAATAAATATTTCTCTACGTAATATGCCCCAATGATAGGTAAGGTCTGCATTGCTAAAGAATTTAAGTGCTAAAGCAAGTTCAATAAATCCAAGTACAACCTTAACACTATTTAGCCAACCACCAGATTTGGGTAGTCTTTTCATAAGCGAAGGAAATGCAGAAAATAGCATAAATGGCAGTGCCAATGCAAAGCTGAAACTAAACATACCGACAACCGGACCCATTGTGCAACCATTTGCAGAAAGTACCAAGAGGTTACCTACTATTGGTCCTGTACAACTAAAGCTGACCAATACCAAAGTAAAGGCAATAAAGAAAATGCCTACTAAACCACCTTTTTCACTTTGCTTATCGGCATTGTTTGTCCACTTAGATGGTATGGTAATATCAAATGCGCCGAAAAAACTAATAGCGAAAATGGTAAATATGATGAAAAAGGCAATGTTCACATAAGAATTACTACTAAATGTATTAAGTGCCTCATAGCCGAATACCTTGCTGACCAACAGCCCCAAACTCACAAAAATGACGATAATTGCAGCACCAAATATGAGACTCTTACCCAAACCCTTACCATTCTTACTATTTTTAGTAAAATAACTAACTGTCAAGGGAATAATAGGGAAAACACAAGGAGTAAGAAGTGCCAATAAACCAGCACCAAATCCCCCAAAAAATAATGTCCATAGGGACCCATTACCACAAGGATCACCAGCGGAACCTTTACCATTTGCAGAAACTTGACTAGAGTCTTTTACGACATCTGCCGAATCAATATCATTAATTTCTGCAATTGAGTTTTCAGTATCTATACTTTGTTTAGTTTCGGGTATGCTATCTATTCCAGATTTTACTGTTGTAGCAGCTATACTTGCTGTATCATCAATGGCAACTATTTTAATGCTTTTACCTGTTGCTTCTAATGGAATTGCATTTAATCCAGTTAGTATAAATTCGATATTTTCATCTATCAGCTGGCAACCTTCATCATTGCAATTTTGACCATAAACAGTCCCTTTAATATTTACCAGACTATTATCAAATCTCACCTTTTGAATAAACTGTACTTTTCCTGTGTAGAAATAGGTCTCTTGCTCAAAGCCTTTATCAAACTCTTTTTGCAGTTTGCCTTGTTCTGTGATTGTTCCAATTAGGGTATAACCTTTACCAGGCAAAAGTTTTATTTCCAATGGTATGGCACCATCAGTATTTATTTGTTTGGCTGAATATAAGTGCCAACCAGGTGCAATTGTAGCAGTTATGATGCAGCTATAAGTTTTGTCATCTAACTTCTTAATGGAGTAAGACCAAGTAGTATGTGCAACACCAAGTGCTGAGACCTCCTGTTGAAACAGCAATAGACAAACAAAAAATAAAAAAAATTTCTTCACTAAATAAATAGGTAATATAAAATATACAAAAAACGAATTTTCTTTTTAGCTATTGGTATGGACATACTAAATCTAACTTGATGTGGAGGTAAGCACTTGCTGTCATCGCAAGCCATAAATTCTATAATGCCATCTATTTTAGACGTTTGTGAACTTAACCTAATTCGTTGCACGAAATCTATTTGTCCACTGTGATAGCTAACTGTAGTACCAAAACCTTGATCCATAACAGAAATAGGCTTTTGCAATTCTACTAATTGTGTAATAGGTGCAATTGCAGTTGAATCATCATAATGAACTGATGTAGGAATTGGACCATCGGGCACAGGCGTAGTTGCGTATATATGCCAAGACCTATCCACTTTGGCAGTGAACTTTAATTCGTAGTCTAAAGCTCCAATCTTCTTAATTTCATATTTCCACTTTACAACATCTTCAGCTTTTTGTGAAAATCCCAAGCTAGAACTCAATATTAAAATAAAGACTAAAGAAGATGACAAGAAATACTTAATCATAAATCAAATTGAAAGTTAATAATTAGGCTAAAACAATGCCAATAAAAATGAAAAAAAGGAAAAGCCTATTAGACTTTTCCCAACCTTTTAACAACTTAAAACAAATTATGAAAAAACTACAAATCTATAATCTCGTAGCCTAGTTTCGATAACTTTTCCTTGTGTTGGGCAGCGTCTCCTACCACAACAATTACCATTTCATCAGTATTAAAATATTTTTTTGCCAACTTTTTAATGTCGCCTTTTTTCATTTTCTTCAAAATCTTTGCCTGTTGAGCAGGATAGTCTGCCGCTAAGTTATATAACAGAATTTTATAAAAATACGAAAGTCTAGAGCCGTTGGTTTCATAAGCCAAAGCCTCCTTATCTAGAATAGAGCTTTTCGTAAATTCTAACTCATCGCCAGTTATACCTTTCTTAACATACTTATTTATGTCTGCCAATATCTCAATTAGGGCACTATCAGTTGCATTTGCCCTGACCCCTGTGCTAACTATCCAAGGCCCTGCTTGTAACGAACCTGAGAATGAACTCCTCGCTCCATAGGTGTAACCCTTAGCTTCACGTAAATTCATATTAATTCTACTATTGAAGTTGCCACCCAACATAAAATTCATAATTGTTGCTCTATAGTATTCACCAGTAGCATCATACGGTATTCCCATAAAGCCTACTCTTATTTCGCTTTGAGGAGCATTAGCCTTGTTTACCAAGTATATTTTGGTCTTTGCTTTATTAGGTACAGCGGGTAAGTTAAGCGTAATCTCATCACCGGGTTGAAAAATACCAAACATTGGCATTATTTGTTGTCTCAATTGCTGATCAATATCACCAACCATTAATACGCTTAAGTTATTTATCTTGATATACTTCTGATAGTACTCTTTAATATCATCAAGCGTGATAGATTCAACTGTTTCTTTCGAACCCAAATTGTAGAAACTTAAAGGGTGAGTCTCTCCATATAACAATTTAGAAAATACTGCATTAGCCTTAGCTGCTGCATTTGTTTCCAAATTTGCAATGTTTTGCAATTGGTTCTTTTTTATTCTATCAAACTCGTCTTGCTTGAAT
>Ga0163144_10001019_pt1 | contig 66425 bp, 65 predicted proteins | sample OliLak19BULKMAT1_FD_123175 | JGI IMG/M metagenome (GOLD analysis project Ga0163144, IMG submission 123175) | Freshwater microbial mat bacterial communities from Lake Vanda, McMurdo Dry Valleys, Antarctica - Oligotrophic Lake LV.19.BULKMAT1 | ecosystem: Environmental > Aquatic > Freshwater >...
CGAGTCTTCGGATGTGGCCAGGTGTACATCGAGCGAAATAAAGATACTATTTTCAATGATAAATCGTATCAGTTTTGTTTTATCAGTCATTTTAATTCTCCTCGTTAAAAATTTCTAAAGTTATATTAATCAGATCAGCGATTTCTTGCGGGCTATAGCTCAGTGACTCGTCTGCACTAAAGTAATATTTTTCATCCGCACTTTCTTGCGAGCTACAGCGTGGATTGCATTGCACCTCATCGCAAATGTCTTCAAAAGTCATGGGTAAATCTGCCCCATTGACGCTGTCATAAAATACTTCTGATAAATCTAAATCACCACATGCGTATGTAACAAAACTCTCAAACTCACTAACAGAAGTAAACTTGCTCAGGTCTGAAATTTTTAATAAAATTACACTTAGCTTTATATCTTCAGGTGAATCAGATTGTGAATCATCTAGATAATCCTCAAGTCTCTCAATTATTCCTTCAGAAATTTCTTTTGAACTTTTTCTAATGTAGTTTTCAATTTTTAAGTCTCTTTTTTCTATATAAGTCATTTTAAACCTCCGAGTAACTTTGATTAGGTATATTTGTTATATAACTAATTATAGGACAATAAGTTCAAATAGTCAAGTAAATCACTAAACTATTTTTAGGCTAACCTATTGGATTCCAAAGGCCACTATACGCGCCTAACTGCTCACAATTGCGATAATTTACTAAAGTGCTACTATAAGTGTATGAATTTTTTAAAAAAAGGCATTCCGAAATTTTTGTGGCTTCTAAAGCCGTTTCTTCTCTGGATAGATCGTAATTTGACGATTAAAGTCGCCATCAAAAAAGTGACAGGTAGAGACTATTATCAGCACCGCGACAAAATAATTAAAGGCACGGTTTTTATAACTGATTCTTTTGGCCACGGTTCAAACCTAGTAAATCCTTCCAAAGGAAAACATGGCGCAATTTATTTTGGTTTTAAAATTAAATCAGCATTAGAAAACGTATTAAGAGAATTAACTTTTTCAATTGAGAACGATACGGACACAATTCTAAAAGGTGAGAATCTTAAAAAATTTAAAAGAATTAAAGACGCCTTATTAAAGTACGAACCTAATGACGATGTCTGTTACGTGATCGAAGCACAAGCAGAAGGCGTAATGTTAACCGACTTGATAACCTTCATGACAACTAAGGATCGATTTAAAGCGTTCACGCCCAATGTAAATGAAGATATTAAAAGTGACATAATGGCGATTGCGGCAAATTATGCATTAATTGATTTAGGCCTCGGCTACGATTATGGTTTTGAGCAGTCAGACGATACTAAATATTGTTTTGAAGTGGTCGTGGATGCCTATAAATCAGCTAACCCTAAATTAAATTTCAAACCAGAATGTGTTCTAGGTTATCAGTTTTATCTCGCATCGGCATTTACGACCGATCCAGCAAATTGGATATTGCTATTTAGTCTTGGTGAAGATTAGTATTAGGTTTGTAAAATAATAATTTTTAATTTACACTAATGATCTACATCTTAATCATTAAAGAGAAAGTATGGGCAATAAAATTTTTATCGGTGGCTTGAACTACGCAACTACTGAACAGGCATTGCTTTCAGAATTAAAGAAATATGGTGAAGTATTATCAATTCGGATCGTTACGGATAAAGAAACAGGAAAATCTAAAGGGTTTGGATTCGCAACTTTAAAATCCATTGAACAAGTCGGCCTAGTAATAAATGGTATGAACAATACTATTTTCGAAGGTCGAAGAGTTGGAGTTAAAGAAGCTATAGAAAAACAAGGATAATCGACATGTCAATTTCATTACAAACGTCTCTCACTCAACAACTACTCCAACGCGCAACAAATAACCTACACATGACATCTCCTGAAGAAATCGCTGTAGTAGGTAAAGCTGACTACGAAAGGGCCGTCAATGAAGGTTTTTTTGATGGTCCAGATGCGAGTAGTGTAAAACAATTTCATCGTCACTATGTTCTAACGGCCTACTCAAACATTTACAGTCGATTAACTCTGAAACTTCAGCAAATTATACGCGAGGTGGATCAAATCAGTTCGTTTTACTTAGTTGATGTCGCTTTAAATCAAATTGTTGACGATGCTCTTGCTCCTAGAATGGGTGATGAGCAAATTTTTAAATTTTCGAGTACTGATCAATTAGTCGAAAAAACATTAAACGATATGCGCGAAACGATTAATTTGGATCAAACTATTATGAACATCGCCTCGGATCTTTGCAAGTATGGCGAGTACGTTTTAAGCACCGATATCAAAAAGGATAGCGGAGTAATTGCGCTATACGATGATTTAGATCAGGGCACCGTTATATCAATTTCAAACAATGGCGACACTGTGGCGTATTTGGCCATGGATGAACTTAGAAGAACGGTTGAAGTAAAAGAGCTGGCCGATTACATAAAATTTACTCTCGGTGGTCAGAGAGTTAAGGTGATGTTTGACGATGCCATGCACGGCATGATGCATTCAAACAAGCAACTAAGAGATTACTATAAAAAAATCCCAAGATTCTTAAGAGTCGGCAAATCAGAAATTTATCCATTTATTGGAAAATTCAAAGAACTAGAATTATTAGAGAAGATGATTCCTGCCATGAAAATTAATAAACTTTCTCAAGGTAATTTAGTCGCCCTTCCAGTGCCTGATAATTTCGATCTAGAGCAAGGTTTAAATGCCGCTAGACGAGTCGAGGGCATGGTCAATAAGAAAGTAATGGTTGATCCAACTCAAGGCGAAATTACCGTTGAAGCGATCTTGTCCACGGCCGGAAAAACTAGGGTGATACCAGTTTTTGGCGACAAGGGAAGATTAGATAAAATGGATTACAAGTCCGATGACGCAGACGATTTATTTACTAATACAAAAGAGATTCGTGAAAACATTTTGGATTCAGTAGGCGTACCGTCAGAATTAATCTATAAGTCGGACAATCTTTCCAAAACAGATATCTTGAAAAGGTATGCTAAATATCTCAGAAAATTAAAAAAACTAAGAAAGGCCTTAGCGGAAGGTTTAAAAACTATTGCAGAAATTCATTTACAAAATAAAGGCATCTCGTATGTCGCAAAAGACATTGAAGTTACTTTTGTAAACACACTAGTAGAGATTGACAACCTTGATAAACTTGAGCACGCCGACATCACATTTTCAATGCTCACCAATGCCAAAAATTTTATGGCCGACTTGGTTGCAGAGGATTCACCATATAAAGATTTAATTGATTTAAATAAGTTCGTTATTTACTTAGAATCAAATCTCAAAACAGTAGGCCTTCAAGATGTTTTAAAAACAAAAGAAGAGGGCGGAAAATCAATTAATAAACTTGATCAGATAGGCGAGACTCCAGGTACTGATCTACCGGATGCGCCTTCTACTAAAGAAGTTCCTAAAGCAAATAAGCAACAAGAAAAATATCCAAACATACCATTCAAGGTGAACATGCCTGAAAAGAAATTAAGGAGAAGAGTGTGAGCAAATTAAGAAGCGTGCTTGATAAACACAACGCTGGTACTGAAAAAGTTGAAACCTTTGCGAGAGATACCCCACGTATTAACCAATTGAAAAAATATTTGGATACCATCGAGGATGGCATGGGACTTATGCGTAACGGATTCATTGGCATATCAAACGCCTACGATAAAGCTGATGTTGAAGGCAAATTTAATTTAAACGCAATTCCAAATATCGTAATTTCTGAATTAGTAGATGACTTTCGTGATTGCGTATCAGACACGTTAGTTGATATTGAGCGAAATATTTACGAATCATTAAGCGAGGGTCAACATTACTCAACTAAATTAAGACAAGTTGAGGGTTCGGCCGGAACAAGAAAAGCAAGAATGGCAATCAAAGAAGCTAAGAAAATGGTTGAGAATTTTTTAGATACCGACCACGCCTCACCAAGTCCAGTAGGCGAATCAGATACCAAAGCACTATCAATAGCAAAAGGTAATTTAGAAGAGGCAATTAAACAACTTCACGAAGCTAAAGTTGCAAAAAAAAGCAGGGGATAATAATGAAGTTAGCAGAAGAACTTTTAGAAGATTTGGATGAATTATCTTTTAGTGCTTCAGTAGCAGATTATATTAAGGCAATGTTGTTACAATGGGACGGTTTATCAGAAGTGGTAAAGCTTACTGGTGTCAGCTATTGCAATGCTGATAAATCCTTGGCCATGGAGTTTGAAGATGACGAGGGCGAGACAATATTAATAGTGTTTCTGGAGATTGATAGCATACCATCTGTAGTTATTGTTGGCGAAGAAGACGAGGACGACGAGGTTATAGACTTGACCGACATCGGCCTAAAATCTTTTGATTTTGAGAATGAGCAAATTGATAATTGGTTAACACTTCCTCTACTATTAGACATTTTAGATGGTGATGAAGATTACGAAGACGATGAGTTTGAAGAGGCATTTATTAATGTTATTCGCGGTGGAAAAAGAATTAAGAAAAAATTGAAACGAAAGAAACGTAAAATAATGACGAGTAAGAAAAGAGCAGGAATTAGAAAGGCCACTAGATCAAGAAAAAGAGGACTTAAGAAGGCGCTTAGAAAAAGAAAAAGGTCTTTAAAAATTAGAGGTCGAATGAAGCTTAAAAGAAAATCAAACCCAAAAATGAGAGTATAGTTATGTCGTCCACTGCCTCATCAATTAAAAAACTATGTGCGAAATTAGGTACGCAAGCCGGAAGAGAGCTTGCTAAAAATATAAACAATGAAACTCGCACCTTGCTTGTAGGTGCAATATCCATGCTATCAATGGCGAGTGGTATGTCCGATACAGAACCTCAGAGTGCGAGACTTCTTTATAGTCAGGCAAGACGCTTGATAGGGACTAAGGTGCCAGATGCCAAACGATAACGATTTAGTTAAGGTTTATTTTCAACAATTAAATGAGCGAATCAACCGATTCGAAATTTTAATTAGTAAACTGTTTGATAACCAAACGGAAATGATGACTAAGTTAGAGAGAAACGTTGTATCGTTTGAAGATAGTAAGCAAAAAAATATCGCGTTTGAATCAATCCTGGAAAAGATGGGACACCACATTTCTGATATAACAAGTAAATTAGTTTCAATGGAAAGAGATTTTAGCGGATTTCAGCGCGACGTACACGAGTTAGAAGAAGATATGACAATTGTAAAAAAACATGTTGATAAAGTTGATAGAACAATTTTTTTCTTTTCATCCTTGCCGTCGTTGGTTAAGGTTATCGTTCTATGTCTCACACTGATTACATCTGGCTATGGTTGTTATGTAATAATCAAACCTAAAGAAGAAGTGACGAGATGACATCTTTTGAAGGATTATTTAAAATGACAAACAAAGGAGATTTGGGTTTGTCGGTGTCTCATAAAGTGAAAATCGATCTACTGCACGGGGATTGTATTGAGCTTATGAAATCTATACCTAGTAAAAGTATAGACATGATACTGACAGACCCTCCGTAGCTTTATGGCACAACAGCTTGTAAATGGGATTCAGTTATTCCCTTTGAACCAATGTGGATTGAATTAAAAAGAATCATTAAAGATAATGGTGCAATCTGTTTATTTGGTTCTGAACCTTTTAGTTCTGCTTTGAGAATGAGTAATTTAAAAATGTTTAAGTATGATTGGGTATGGGAAAAAGAAAAGGGTACTGGATTCGCAAGGGCAAAAAAACAACCATTAAGGAAGCACGAAATAATTTCAGTCTTTTATCAGCACCAACCATTTTACAACAGTATTGGCAATATTCTGGATAAACCCTACTCGCATACATTGCCGATAAATAAAAGTGACTCTGATAATATTAGTGGTAGTGGATATGATGAAAATAATAAAAGAATTTACATCACATATACACACGCATCAAAGCACACAATTATAAAAATAAGTAGAGATACAACAAGAAACTCAGTTCACCCTACTCAAAAACCCGTTCCATTATTAGAATATTTAATCAAAACCTACACATTAGAAAATGAAACAGTTTTGGATTTTACTATGGGTTCCGGTTCTACTGGTGTTGCTTGTAAGAATCTTAACCGTAGTTTTATTGGTATTGAAAAAGACGATGCTTATTTTGAAATAGCTAAAAATAGAATAAATAATGATTAATCTATTACATGGTGACTGTTTAGAATTAATGAAATCTATTCCTGATAAATCAATCAACTTAGCAGTCACCTCTCCACCTTATGACAATTTGAGAAATTATAATGGAACACTTGATTGGAATTTTGATATTTTTAAAGCAATTGCATTAGAGATAGCGAGAGTGCTTGAAGTGGGCGGTGTTATTGTTTGGATTGTAAATGATTCAACAATCAAGGGAAGTGAAACAGGTTCTAGTTTTAAACAAGCACTTTATTTCAAAGAAGAGTGTGGGCTTAATTTGCATGACACAATGATTTGGGAAAAGACGGGCCGAATACCTACACAGGACAGGTATTACGCGGTTACTGAGTATATGTTTATTTTCTCAAAGGGTAAGCCAAGGGCTATGAATTTCATTTGTGACCATAAAACGGTCAACGGTGGAAGGATTCAAAAAAAAGATGCTTGTATAAACAAAGGAAAGCAAAAAGAAGGGCAAGGTACTTTTATTAGAGCACATTTTTCGAGAAGATCAAATATTTGGAAAATTCATGTAGGAGAAAACTCAACAGGGCATCCAGCGGTGTTTCCTTTAAAGCTTGCTCAAGACCATATTATATCATGGTCAAATGAAGGAGATACTGTTTTAGACCCATTCATGGGAAGTGGTACAACTGGCCTCGCTTGTAAAAACCTTAACCGTAATTTTATCGGAATTGAAAAAGATGACAAATACTTTGAAATAGCTAAAAATAGAATAAATAATGATTAATTTACTACACGGTGATTGTTTAGAACTTATGAAAAAAATTCCAGATAAATCTATAGACATGATCTTAACTGATCCTCCTTATCAAACTACACAATGTAAGTGGGATATAATTATTCCCTTTGAACCAATGTGGATTGAATTAAAAAGAATCATTAAAGATAATGGTGCAATTTGTTTATTTGGTAGTGAACCGTTTAGTTCTGCTTTAAGAATGAGTAATTTGAAAATGTATAAATACGACTGGATATGGGACAAGGTTAAGCCTAATGGGCATTTGAACGCTAAGAAGCAACCCTTGGTTCTTAGTGAGCAGATAATGGTTTTTGGTAATGGCAGGGTAAACTATTTACCTATTATGGAAAAAAGGGATAAAGTCAAAACTTCTAAGGTTTATTCTGTTTCCGCTGTTTACACACACACACAAAAGATAGACATTAACACAAGAATTTACTCACATAGATACCCTAAAAACCATATAAAGATCAGCAATGCCTCACAGAAAAACAGAACACATCCCACACAAAAACCAATTCCGTTATTAGAATATTTAATCAAAACATATACATTAGAAAATGAAACAGTTTTAGATTTTACTATGGGTTCCGGTTCCACTGGTGTTGCTTGTAAGAACTTAAATAGATCATTCATTGGTATTGAAAAAGATGACAAATACTTTGAAATAGCTAAAAATAGAATAAATAATGATTAATCTATTACATGGTGACTGTTTAGAATTAATGAAATCTATTCCAGATAAATCAATTGATATGATCTTAACCGATCCACCCTATGGAACTACTTCATGTAAATGGGATTCAGTTATTCCATTCGATCCAATGTGGATTGAATTAAAAAGAATCATTAAAGATAATGGTGCAATTTGTTTATTTGGTTCTGAACCTTTTAGTTCACATCTTAGATTGAGTAATTTGAAAATGTTTAAATATGATTGGATTTGGAACAAAAATAGTTGTTCGGGATTTTTGAACGCAAAAGTAAAGCCAATGAATACCACAGAAATAATATCCATTTTCTCCAACGGGAAAACATCAAGTGGCAATAAAAATAATATGGTATATTATCCCCAAGGATTAAAGAAATACGAGAAGATAACAAAAAACGGAAACAAGATCGGAAAAGAAATGACAGGTGCGAGAAAGAACTCCACGCCTTCAACAACCATAGGGTATTTGCAAGAATTTACCAATTACCCTAGAAATTATTTAGAATACGGTTATCAAAAAAAAGCTGTTCATCCAACTCAAAAACCAGTTTCATTATTAGAATATTTAATCAAAACCTACACATTAGAAAATGAAACAGTATTAGATTTTACAATGGGAAGTGGTTCTACTGGTGTTGCTTGTATTAATTTAAATAGATCATTCATTGGTATAGAAAAAGATGACAAATACTTTGAAATAGCTAAAAATAGGATTAACGAAGTCAAGGATGGAAAATGAAATTTCTAAACGATTTAGATGCCAAAACTTTTCTATTAGAGATTGGCGCTTACGATAAGGTAACAAATGCTAATAAAGGCTACGAGCCAACCGACGAAGAAATGGCCACGTTCGTAAAATCGCGATCAAAATTATCGTCTGGACTAAAAGACTACAGAAAGGCATCAAAACAAAAAGCAAATTGGAGAAACAATAGAACAAAAATGATGAAAGGAATTAAGGCCTTCCATCGCTCTGTTGATGGTAAACGATTTCATAGAAATCTTGGGCGATTTTTGGCATCAAGGATTTCAAGATCAAAAAATGAATCATTAACTTTTTTTGAAAAAGGCGATCAGCTAAAGGCGCTTTGTTCGGCAAAACAACATTTGTTTTTAGAACTTGATTACTTCCATCAAATTGAAGAACAAATAGAATTGGAAGAAATATTTTTAGATCATTCGATCCCGTTGTTTCAGTCAATTGAAAATAAGTTATTAAATGAGGGCGATCTAGATACTGACGAATTATCTTTTTTATTAGATTTTACTGACAGAAACAACCTTTTCGCGGCACTTTCGGAGAAACTAGCTAGACCATTTGAAGAAATTTCGAGTATGTGGCAAAATATGGAAAGCGAGTTAGAGTCAGAAAATATTGCAAAAGACGATGATAAGTTCTATCCTACTCTAATCGATAGACTTAACGTAGCATTAGGATTTTAAATGGCAAAAATTTTAGATGTAATTAATCCATCAATTAAATTTGAATTGTTTGAAGATAATTCTAATGAGGTTGACGGAGTAAATATTCTCGGCAAGGTAGTTGGTCAATTTTTTTGTCCAGATGGCACATCAAGAAATGGGCGCTTTTATCCAAAGGCGTTGTGGGAAACAGTGATCGATTCAGAAGTTGTGAAAACAGCACTATCTCGAAGATTAATGTTTGGTACAATTGGGCACGATGCAGAGTTAGGTGACAAGGGATTAAGAGAGGGAGCCGCATCTCACACCATGACAAAAATTTGGATTGAAGATAACAAAGGCATGGGCGAGGCACTGATTTTAAATACACCAGCGGGAAGATATTTAAATACTTATCTGAGAGCAAAATGTCAGCTTTACGTTAGCTCTAGGGCCAACGGTGGATACAAAGGTAAAGTAAACGGTGTTCCATCGGTCGATCCAGAAGGTTATGAATTAGTTGGATGGGATTTTGTTATTGACCCAGGATTTTTACAAGCAAACCCTTCACTAGCTGAAGGATATAATAAATTGAAAGAAGAATTAAACATAGATTTTACATTAGGAGATAGTATGGACAAGACTTTGGTAGAACACATTATGAAAGAAAACACTGAACTTAAGTCAAAAGTAACTTCATTATCGAGCGAAGTGGTTGCGCTTAGGGCCAGTAATGATTCTCTTTTTGAAGAATCAAAAGATTTAAAATCTGGTCAGGAAGATTTAGATAAATATAAAGAAGTAGGAACAGTAAAAGAAATTGAGGAACTTGTTGATGTTGCTGATAAAATGGGCAAAGAAAACGACGAACTTAAAAAAGAACAAGAAGCTTTTCTAACTTTAGGCGAGTCTTTTAATTCAATTAAAAGAGCATTAGAAGTTTCACTAGCTGTAAAAAATACGATTAAAGAAAAATTCACATCTTTAGCAAAAATTGAAGAATTTTTAGACTTATCAGAAAAGTTTGAAAAAGAAGTTTCAAGCATCGGTTCTTTAAAAGAATTAAAGCAAATTAAACAAGCTCTAGGTTTCTTACTAGCAGAAGCTGAAGAAGTTGATTTGGCAAAAGATGTTGCATCACTTTGTGCTGAAACAGGACTATCAGAAGACGAAGTAAAAGAACTATTGAAAAAACATACTGCTGAAGAAATTAAAAACATTTATCAAAAAGTGGCCGAGCGTTTTAATAAAAAGAAAATTGCTGAATCTGTAACACCTGTTACAAAAGCAGATGATAAGTTTAAGAAGAAAAAATTCAATGAAGATGCATCTCAAAAAATTGTTCAAGATGCACCTATGAAAACACGTATTGAAAGAATGAACGAAAGATTGGCACGAACATTTTAATTATCTAAATCTGACCTACACTTTAGGCTGATGACAATTATTAAAGTAAATTTACATAAACTATAATTTTGGAGAAACTATGAAAGAAGCAATTTTCGAGGCCATTGATGGCCAAATGGTAGAGAGCTACTTTAAGATGTACCGTCCTCACATGGAAGTGCTAGAGAAATCTTTGCTAAACCGTGCTGTTGGGGTTACGGATCATCATCTTATTCAATTAGGTAAACAATTAGACGCGTACAGAAATTACGAAAAACTGCTTGAAAACAGCGGTTCATTAAACACTTTAGGTGAATTACCAAAAGTTGCTTTAGACGTTATTACTGCTACTTTTGCAAACTCAATTCTTGGTGTAATCGCTACTACTCAAACTATTGATCAACAAAAACAAATTGTTTACTTCAAAAATTTGAGATCAGATTCTACTAAAGGAAATTTAACTGCAGGACAAACTATCGTTGATCCAAGATCACCTATGGTGACACCTTCTGCGTTCGCTTCTAATGAAGTTGCCTCAGAAGTGCTTGTTGCAACTGCCGCCGCTACATTAGTCTACAACGGTACTTGTGCTATTCTTCCAGTACGCTCGCAATTCATTTACATCTCTGTTCAAGACGATGTCACTGTTTACTGCGAAGACGTTGGACCACGCGGATCTGATAAAAACATTGGTTCTCTATTGGGTGCTGGATTAAGCGGTACAATCAACTACACAACTGGTGCTGTTGCTCTACGTTTTGCTGTTCAACCTGCTCAACCGAAATCAGTTTTTATTAAGTATCAACAAAATTTGGAACTTGCTTCTGATCTTCCAAAAATGAATTCTTTTTTAGATCACGTTACTATCGAAGCCAAAGCATACGCTTTAAAATCAGTAATGGGTATTTTCCAATCGTTTGCTCTTAAGAAACAATTAGGTGACTCTGCTGTAGACGATATGGCAATGGACTTAGTAAGAGAAATCAACGCAGAGATCGGTGGCGATTTTATTCGTCAATACGACGCTCAAGCTGTTGGTAACACCAACTTTTCTTTAACTGCGCCAGTAAACGTTGCTGAGAAATTACACCGCGAATCATACGCATTTCGTATGGCCGATGCAGAAGCTGTAATGATCGGTAATGCTGGTCGTGGAGCGATTAAAGTTATGATCGTTGGTACCGAACATGCCGCTCTAGTTCGCGGTTTAGATGGCTTTCAATTACTATCAGATGGTAATTCTCTTGGCGCTCATATTTTTGGTACTTACAAAAGTATCACTTATATTCGCGTGCCAGAGGCTTCTTTACTTGCGGCAAAAGCAGGTATCGCTCTTTACACTGGTGCGTCTCCTTTGGAGTCAGCTGGTGTTTACTCTCCGTTCATGCCTTTGACCATGGTTCAAGCTCCAGCAAATTCGTTAAATCCATTAATGGATCAACGTGTTGCCGCTACTATGGCAGGAACAAAAGTTGTTGTTCCAGCTTATGCGACTAAATTAACTATTACGGCTTAATACGCTGTACAGAAGGGAGATGAAATATTCTCCCTTCTTTTTATTTAAAGGATTGTTATGAAAGTAAAATTAAAAAATTTATCAGAAGGCCAAACAACAATAAAACCAAATATTGGTGCCTATCGTCCTTTCATTAATTTAAAGGCGCACGAGGAACTAGTTATTGTTGAAAATGAGATTACAGAGTACAGCGTGGCACTGCATGGTTTAGTTATCGCTGGTGTTTTGTCAAAAATTCTTGAAGATGAAACTGCGATAGACGATGAACCGGTAGGTATTGACGAGGTATTGTTATTAACTGCAGTGGAGTCTCAAATTGCTATCGACGCTGTGAAAGTTGAAATAAAGTCTTTAGAGGTTGAATTTAAATCATCGACCGTAACTAAGGAACGTAAGAAAGAAATTAAAGACGAAGTGCTATTATTAAAGCAAAAAATTAAAGCGCTTAAGTAAGAGGTTTTTTTGAAAATACAGGAAATCTTCGATAGAACCTTAATACGGTCTGGACAATTTGTTCTTGCGAAAAGCAAGGTAGAATTGGACATTGATAATTTTAGGGTGTTGGTCGAAGATGCACTGGCGGAATACAATAAACATAAACCAATTGATAAAATTTATAACTTAGAATTGGTTTCTCCCAGACAATACAATTGGGATTTACACTTAGATCCTATTTTTAATCGTTCACCTGATTGGATTAGTGAATGTACTCCAATGAAGTACGGCGCGGTTTCAATATCTTCTTTCTACATGCAAAATTATTATAACCAAGAGTCTCAGTATTTAATTAACCCAACCGAGGCACCTTGGGATTATACAAAACCGCTATTAACAGTACCGTTCTCTTCAAGATATAAAATTATTGCAGTGTACAATCATACAATAGAACAAGTCATGGATGATCAAGGTCTTCCAACAAACGATTGGGAAATTAAATCAATTTCGTCAAAAGATACTCATCTATTAAAACTAATCCAGGCCTATTTTCTTCAAGGTATAGGACGAAGTAGAAAGGCATTCACTTTAAACGATTTACCCATCATTATGGATGCCGATGCAATAGCCGCTGAGGGTAACGAACTAGAAGAAAAAACATTAGAGGGATTACGAAATTCATCTAAATTTCATTTATCAATGGGATAGTTTGTAGCTAAAATGATTTAATGTTAAAGTATTGGATAATTAATACAAAAACAAATAACAATGGAGCAAATATGAATAGATTAGAACTGCATATTAAAAAACTAAGTGAAGGCCTAAACGAGGACGCACAACCAGAAGTGGCCACGCCAATTGTTACTCAAGAAGTTGACACCGATGACGAGCAGTTACTTGCTTTATTAGATAAATATTTTCAAAGAGTTTCTAAGAAACCACTAGCGGTTAAATCTGAAAAGTTACAAGAATTAATAAATCGCTTAATTAATCAAATGATTGGTATGCCTCGTGGTGAGAAAGAGGCACGAATGGCAATTAAATTAGCGATTAAGTCAGTAAACGAAGCAGAAGATGAAAAACCTAAGTCAGAAGAACCAGAAAAAAAAGTTGTTTCTGAAGATGAAGACGAAAAAGAGGTTTCGGAAGACGCTCAAGCCGCTAGAGGACACGCAAAAGATTTAATTGGCTTAAAAGAAAAAAGACGCGCGTTAGAAGATAAGATTTCTAAATTGGTTGCTAAAAAAAAAATGGAATCCGATGATAAAAAATACGCTTCACTAACTGGCCAAATTTCATCTTTACATGACGAGGCGCTAAAACTGACTGACGCAATCAAAAAAGTTTCTGCCAAAAAGAAAAAGGCCATGGAAAAATAATGCCAGTTTTACTAAAAGACATTAAGAAGGAGTTGGAAAAAGATCGATCGAAGGTCGGACTTAATTCAAGAGGTGAGTATAAGTTTACTCCTCCGAATATTGTTTCTAGAAAATTAGCAGATTATACCGATTTAAAGATTTCGAAATTTAACACAAATCCAAAAATCAAGTTGAACGCAATTGACTATGTCGGAGCGGTTAGCTCTGAAACCTTAAATCGAAAATATAAGGTTACTGTTCGATTTGTGGATATGTATTTCTCAAAAGAATTGCCATTGGATAAATCTTATACAATTGAAGATGAAATAATGAGCAACGGGATTAAAGTCAAAATCTTCTACCCGATTATACGAGCGAGCACGCAACGTGCAATGTTTAAATGTGCGTGTCAAGATTTTCGACATAGATTTGAAACAGAACTATCAGATATCGATTCATTAATAGGTAGACCGCGAGAATATACAAGAGAAACTCCTCCGTGGCCGATCGGTAGACCCTACGCAAACGTCACGCATAAAGTAGGAATCTGTAAGCACGTTAACTCAATGATAAATCATTTAAAAAGTAAAAAGTTTTTAAGAGAGTAAATATGAGTAGCTTCTATTCAGAGATGGAAAGAATTATTAAAGCAAACGGGGCAAACGGCCTTGAGCACGCGCTATTTTACTACGGGCTGGATTTAGAATTGTATAGACCAATTAAGCGAAGTGTTTACTCAACTGTCCATGGCCGTGATTCTGGTGATCCCATTCAACTCGTAAAGACAATGAGAGGAATCATTCAATCGGATGACTTTTTCCCATCCACAGGAAGCTTCTCTGGTAATTACAACAGCGCCTTTTTATACACAAATGACGATGGCGTTTTGGTTGGAGACGAGATCAAGATACTTGCAGAAGATGATAAAAGACGGCACTATAAAATAACTGAAATTGAGACACTTGGTCTAACCACCGAGGTTTTTAAAAAATATAAACTTAGCAATACCATTGCTTAATTAAGGAGAATTTATGGCCATTAAAGCACCAGCGCACTCTAAAAACGTAAGCGCGAGAACGCTACTTGAAAAGTTTAACACTCAATTTGGTAATAAATACAAATTGACTGAAGAAGAAGAAAAAGATTTAAAAGATGCTGATAAAGAAATGAAAGAAGAAGATGAATTAGAAAAAGACACTGAAGAAGATATGAACGCAACAGGTGAACAACCAGTTGGTGTTGCACAAGTGATTGAAGACTTAATTGCTCAACAATTTTCTAAAGACGGCGATTCAATGAAAGAAGCTTGCGATGGCATGGACAAACTTGTTGAAGCGATTGAAGCAGGTGATCCACAAGCTAAAGCATTCATGGAAGCCTTAGACTGTGCTACATCGGCAATGGAATTAAAAGAAGATGGTGAAGATTCTTCTTACGGTTTCAATAAAGATAAATTGGTTGAGAAAAAATTTAAAAAGAAGAAGTAATGTCTACAGGCCCAAATTATTCAAATAGTCAGCACGACGTTATCACCACTGTTAGTCATTTTGAAGTAGAGTTTGAAAAAATGATACTTGAAGAAATGCCTAACATTGGTGTCATTTACGATGAGGAGCTAACCTACGAATCGGGGCTAAGATCCTATATTGCAAAAATGAATTACACGCAGGGGCACATAATAACTGAACCGTTATTTATTTATAATCGAACGGTGATGCGCGATTCTTTAAATCCACCATCAAAAAGGTTAAATAACTTTAACGCAGTAATGAAGGTTGACAATAAAGCAGTTAGCTATGCTGTAAGTCATTCTGAATTCGATATACAATTTATGTATATTTCAAAATCAGTTGAATTAATGGAAAAATTTGAAGTGGTTTATTCAAGTGAAGAAGGTATCTCAAGCTCAAAACAATTAGTTGTGCCCATTGGCCCACTAGGTGACTTCAAGTATTTTTTAACTTGGAACGAATTAACTGAAAAGATAATCAATCGTGAGGATTCGGCCTATAAGGCAATAATTGGAAGTGTGATTGTTAGAGGAATGTTTTTTACATTTAGAAGTACATCAGAAATTATTAAACAGATTAATGCCAAAATTTACGCATCTAATGATATTCTAAATAAATCAAAAGATGAACTATTAAACGGACCAGACGGAATTATTATTCCAACATAAGGATATGTATGTCAAAAAATAAAATTAAGCTTGAAGTTGTAGAGGGTAATATCGGTGATACTAGCGAAATTGAAAAAATAAAGTTAGAATCATTTAAGGAATTAGTAAAAGAAGGAAACTCTTCCGCATTAACGGAAGTCAATCCATTGTTACTTTTATCTAGCGCCGACCATAACATACATGTTAAAGTTGGTAAAAATACAATAATCGTTCCTCCAAGAGGAATGGTAAAAGTGTCTGATTCAACAGAGCTTGGTGTATTGCCAGTGGGTATCGTCTCTAGACCTGTGTAGTCAATTAGTTAAAGTCAATTTTAAAAAATTTTTTAATTAGTTAAATTATATGGAGGTCATATGGGTGGAGCCGCGGCGGTAAGATTACAGGAAATCGATCTTTCTACCAGAGTCGCTTCTTTTGCTGGTGTTTACGGAGCAATTTGTATCCCATCAAAAAAGGGCGATATCTCTAAAGCAACTTTAGTGACAAACGATGCACAACTTTTAAGCCGCTATACACCAGACTCAAGTGTTGCTGTTGGCTATGATTTATCGCATTTTTCGGCACTAGCGTTTCTGGAAAAATCAAACAAATTATGGGTTAAGCGAGTAGCAAATAGTGCGCACTTCGCCGGTTGTGTAATTCAACAATCAGCGGCTGTTGGCGCAAATGCTTTTTTCGGTGGATCAGAGAATATGACAGATCCATCGGCCAGAGTTTTTGGTGCTGATGAATTATTTATTCTTCACAGTGCTAATGAAGGTGCGTGGGGGAACAATATTAGAATTAAAATTCTAACTACTACTGCAATCCCATTACTAACAGAGCCGAACGCTTTTAAAATTGAAGTATATAAATCAACCAACCTTTCTACGCCTCTTGAAACTTTTATTGTTTCTAGAGTACAAGGCCAAAAAGACGGTCGCGGAAGAAACATGTTTATTGAAGACGTACTATTGGCGTCTGCTTACATTAGAGCTAGATCAAATATTTTAATTAGTGATGTTACTTTACCAAAAGTTCAACTAACAGCATTGGCCCTTGCAGATGGTATCGATGGATCGGCCGTGACCGATTCTAATATGGTTGCCAGTGCAAATGTTTTTTTAAACAAAGATGCTTATCCTGTTACTATTCTAATGGATGGTGGATACGCAATACCGGCATATCAGGTGGCGTTAGATTTAATTGCAAACACTCGTCAAGATTGTATTGCGATTCTTTCAACTCCGTATTCTGATCAAGTTAGCGCATCTTATATGGCCGACCTTGTGGACTATAGAAAAACCGACTTGAACTTAAACAGTTCGTACTCGGCCCTCTATGCTCCTCACTTACAAATTCAAGATAAATTTAACGATAGAAAATTATGGATTTCACCAGATGGACATGTGGCGGCGAATGTTTCATTCTCTGCTAATAACTACGAAATTTGGTATCCTTCAGCAGGTTTTAAACGCGGAATTTTAAACGTACTAGATTTACGCGTGATTTTTACAGCTGGTGAATTGGATGAATTAGTAAACGCAGGAATCAATCCAATCAGATTTTTTTCTGGTCGAGGAATTGTTGTTTGGGGTCAGAAAACTTTATTGAATAGAGAATCAGCTTTAAATAGATTGAATGTTCGTTTGATGTTAATCGTTATCGAACCAGCAATTAAGGATTTATTAGAAAATTTTCTATTCGAATTAAATGACGATTCAACAAGATCAATCATTGAAGTTAAAATTGAGTCTTACCTTGATACAATTAAGGCAAGAAAAGGTGTAACTGATTTCGATGTGGTATGTGATGAAACAAATAATTCTGCAGAAGACATTGATGCAAACAGATTAAATGTTGATGTGTATATTAAACCAACTTACTCAGTAGAAGAAATTCCTTTGAGAATAGTTATCACGCCATCGAACATTAGTTTCAGTGACGCCGCTGGTGCAATTTAATAGGGAGAATTTATGGCTAAAATAAATATGGACCAACTAAGAGCGCTTCCAGACTACGCCCAGATGACGAAGTGGAATGTAACTTTTGTTACATTGCCAGTAATCGGACTTCTTGGATTTCCGTTGTCTGAGGCGTTAAATTTAAGATGTGAGAGTATTGAATTTCCAAAAGCATCAAACCAAAAATTTGAAGTAATGACACGCGGTCATAAAACGCTTCACAGCGGTATTATGGACTACGGTAACACAATGACACTAACCTTTATTGAAACTGTGGATAACACTGTTTTCAAGCTAATCAAGGCGTGGCGCGAAGTGTGTTGGTCAACTCGTCAAGGGCGAGCTTTCAGTAAGAAAGATATTGAGGCAACGATTTTGATTGAGCTATTAGACAATCAAGATAATACACGAGCTAAATATACTGTGTATGGTTGCTTTTATGAAAGTGATGATTCGGGTACTGGAGATGCTTCTAGTTCAGATGCTATCAAACCAACTTTGACTCTTTCTTACGATTTCTATACAGATTCGCCTTTAGTTTAATTTTTAATGGAGTTCTTGGTTTTCCAAGGACTCTTTCTCTTTTCAAAATTCAATCACTAAGCTAACCTTATATAAAGAGGACTTATGCCATTTGGTTTACCCAACGTAGAGCAAACAATATCAAATTTTTTAGAAGGTAAGCGTGGCATTACCCTTCAGCGCTCTGTAGATTTTGATGCAAAATATTTATGGCTAGTAGAGTTTACCGATTCATTGGCATCACCTCCAGCACCGTTTGATCAATTTTTTCCAGTAAACGACATCACTATTCCAATGGCAATTGCCGAAGCCGGAACAATTGATTTACCAAATACAACAATGAAATATCCATCGAGACAACAATCTAAAGATATGAATATGTCGTTTTATGACGATACTAGAAAAACATTAATGAGATACTTTAAAGATTGGATTGAATTAGATATTCACAATGATGGTCAGGGTATCTCAGGATTAAAAGATAATCATCCTTGCGTAAGGCCTGATTCATTTAATAATATTAGAAATGTTTCTCCTGTTAGAGAGATGAGAGTGGCTTTTCTTGATGCATGGAAAGATGAGATGCATACAATGACTTATTGGATTTTCCCAGAAGGCAATCTAGATTTCAATGGGGCAAATACTTCGGATGCGCAAATGTACACAATGTCGTTTAGCATTGTGGCCGAGAAGACTGGGACGGCAACTAAATTGAGTTTATTAAGCGTACAAAACGCATTAGAAACAATAGGAAGATTTTTTTAAGGAGAAGTCATGGAAAGTCAAAATTTACTACCGTTCATGGAAATCGAATGTAAACATTTACCGAGCAGAGGATTACCGTATCCAATTGATTCAGTTTTAAAATACCGAACGTACACTCATGGTGAAGTGCGACAGGTATCTGTTTCTAAACCGACGATTGCAACTCTACTGCAAAATATTTTAGCAGGTGTTAAATCCGATACGGTTGATATCAATAAATTAACAATTATTGATGCATTTTACATTGGTATTCTAAGAAAGGTATCAACACTAAATGGTATGCAGTTTGAGTTGCCGTTCGAATGTGAATCATGCGGACATAAATCAAAAGAAATTTATAGTGAAAAAGATATTGAGTTTAACGATATCTCATCAGATGTGACGGCCTTGCCAATCAGAGTAAAACTAAACGGTAAAGAATGTAAATTTAGTCCACTAACTGTTAAGGCATTCCTTGATTTAGAAAGCGGAAGATATTCAAAATTCGTTAAAAACTCAAAAGCAAATGCTACAGCGGTTGAGGCACTGCAAATTGAGAATCTAGAGTTTAAAGACGCTTATGATTTGTTATTTAATCTAACCTCACATGATGACATTGCGGATTTGGAAGATGTTGATAAACTATTAAAGCACGATCTAAAGCCTCTTATTGCAATTTGTAGTAACACGCTAGAAGACGGATCTGTTTGTTCTTTTAAGAACGAATTGAGAATCGAGGGGAGAGACGCATTAATCATGCCCTTTCGTGGAACCCAGGGACTTAATCGAGATAGAATTCGGTTTGGCGCTGAATAAGATTGTCGATACCTATCATGTGCAATTACTTGAGTTCGTTCACGTACTGGAATTGCATCATAAGGTACAGGCCTATTTAAAAAAGGTATCTGAGGAAAATAAAAATGGATAAAAATAAAGAGGCCGTGGAAATTCTTAAGGACATCAAGGATGCCAAGGACGATATCAAGAGTAAAGAATTTCTATCCGCGATGGTCGGCTATTTAAAAGACATTAGAGGTTTCACTCAAGATAATTTACTGGAAGAATTGATACACACTGAAAACGAAGACAAAATGTCTAAGGTAATTTTAGATATTCAAGATGATATTTCTTTTGGGTTTAAAGACTTGTCTAAACAAATTTCAAAACTTGGTCTATTTTCAGGTAAGAAAGAAGATGTTATTGTGAACGTCGCAAAACCCTCTAGTGTGTATAACGAGCTAATGGCCCTCAATGCTGAAGATCAAATTGAGTACTTGTCTAATTTAAATTCAAACACTAGTGATATTCTCACGCTACTAAGAGGCGCAAATAATCTTAAATCAGTTGGCGCGGTAACTACAAATAGCAAGAGTAATAAATCTAAGGGTAAGGAAGGTTTTTTTGAAAAAATTGCAGGTGGCATTGTAGGATTTTTAGGTCGTATCGCAAATAGTAACGTGCCAGCAACCGTTGAAAAGTCCTCTGGTTCAAATAGTGATCTCATGTTAGTCAACGCTCAAGATCAAGTTTATTACTTATCTAATTTGAATTCAAGCACCGATGAAATGCTTGCAATAATGAGAAATGAAAGTAAACCCGTACCCTCTAGTACTGGTGCCTCTAGTGTTTCTAGCGCAGTGATAACTAAAAAGGAAGATAACAATAAAGGCTTTTTTGGCGGAATTGCAGACAGCATTTTAGAATTTTTAGGTCTTACATCTTTAACACGATACGCAAAATCATACATTGAGCCAATATTTGCTTGGCTATTTAAACCCGTTAAATTGTTTGGAACCATGCTCATGGATTTTGCGAGCAAGCAATTTACAAAAATAATGACCGCAATTTTTAACAGTAAACCAATGATTTATTTAATAGAAAAACTATTTACAACGAAAATAGGCGCTTTCTTTTTAAATTTGTTTTCAAAACTTTCTCCGTTCGTAAAAGGCTTCTCTAAATTTATTCCAATAATTGGGCAAATAGTAATGATTATTACAAGCGTTATTGATGCCGTCTCTGCGTTTGGAAAAATGGAAGAAATATCTGGTAAAGTAAAAAGTACCATGACACTACTTGAAAAAATAAGCGTGGGGCTTGCTGGTATTATATCTCTTGGGATTTTTGATGCTAAGAAAATTTATAAAGTCATCATGTCTATAAATAAGTTAGTTGAAGATATTTACAATTCATTTATGGCCGCATTCCCAAAAAGTGTTAAGGCCGGCCTAGAGTCTGTAATGAGCGGACTATTTAATAAAGATAAAGGATTATTCGGGTTCATTCTCAGAGGTATTGAAGAGATAATTAACGACTTATCCGATGGTAAATTTCTTAAAGCTTTATGGAAAGCGTTGTTGTATTTACCAAAAGTTGTAATTGACTCCATCGGTAATATTTTAGACACAATGTTTAAAAAATCTTTTGGAAAAGATGCGAAGGATCTCATTGTAACACCTATTGTAAATATGTTTACCACTCTTATACAAGCAGTAATGGATGCAATGTCGTCCATGCTCAGACAAGTGCCAATGATTGGCAATTCGATGGCCGATGCTATTGATAAACTAAGAGCAGGGACTCAAAAACCAAATGCGATAGTTGGTAACACGAATGATGTAAATTACGCCAATAAACCAACAACGATGAGCAATATTCAACCGTCTCAACCATCGGCAATGCCCGCCAATTTAAAAATGGGAAACACTACCGATCTAATGATTAAAGCATCGCCAAAACAAAAAATCACAGTTAATCAACCTCCGATAAGCGTAAACGTAACGCCAGCGCAGACCAAGCCAATTGCAATACCACAACGTTCAGCGGGTTCAGAACTAATGTTTAGTATTGAGAGACTAACTGCTAGACCTGCAAGCTAGGAGAACAAATGTCTACTAATTTTTTAACAGATTTAGAAAAGCAATCACTCGCAGGGAATAATAAATCTACCGATAAATATTCTTTTTTATTGACTGGCCTAAAGGACGATCAATTTATCAGCGGTGTTATGCAAAACGCATTAAGTTTTGGCGGATCAAATTCTTTCACATCAAAAGGCGCAGAGCTAAGAGATCGTCCAGTTGTCGGTGGTGCATACAGTGCAATGGATAAAGTAAATCAAGTAAGAGGCGTACGTTTTTCCGGTCACTCAATGTTTTCACAAGGTGAGATGACTGATCTTTGGACCGATTCTAATAAACCAAGTTTTAGTATTTCTTTTACTTTACTAGCGCATACTGCGCAAGAGGCCGTAAGAAACCAAGCAAAAGTTCTAGCGCTTCAATCGGCCGTCTTACCTGTTGGAGGTGGCTCACTGTTGACCGCACCTCTGGGATATAAAGGTAACGGATCTGGAACATTAGAATTGGCCGTCGGTGTTTGGTTTAAGGCACCAAAATTAATTATGCACAGTCTTACAGCAAGCGCAGATAGACAAGTAATGTACAATGGCGGGAATCCGCTTTCTTGGACAATTTCTATGGATCTTCAACCTTATCGTATGATTACCATTTCAGATTTTGAAAAATATTTTATTGTTCCAAAAATTGCTATCGCAGGAGCAGAGAACAAGTTGTCTCAAGAAGATCAGAAAACGTTGTTTAGTCGCGCAACTGAAAAAGCAAAATCATTTTTCGCATAGAGGATTATATGGTCGCTGAATTATTTTTTTTAAATTTGGATCGTGAGTTCTTAGAGCGTTTTGAATTGGAGCGTTTTTTAAATTTTGATGTCGATAACTATGATCCATTAAATAGCGCTATACTAAACGAACTAACTGATTTAAAAAAAAGCGGTAGGTTTATAGTACAAGGTGAGACAAGTCGCCCAGATAATATATCACATAAAGTTTACGGTGATGTTCAATATTGGTGGGTAATAATGTTTTATAACAATATTACCGACGTAAATGATATTGTCACTGGCCTAGAATTAAACTACCCTTCATTAACAGACCTGGAACAATATTATTTTAAATTAAAATCGAGACAACCAAGTGCTTAGATTTAGTAACACTTTTGCATTAGAATTATCAATAAACGGTGTAACCGACTTTATTAAAGAAGTCCAAGACCTTTTCGAGTTCTCAATATCAGAATATTCCGGTTGTAGACTACCTACATTTAATATCTCTTTCATCTCAGATAACGATAATATTTTAAAATTTTTAAACGAGGGTAATATTATTCTCGCTTCTTATGGTAAGGACATCGATACACTAGAAACGACAAGTCTCGTTCTATCTACATTAAACACTAGTAAAGAAGGCGACACTCGAAGAATGTACGCAATCTCAGGTTTTGCAATTAATTTAGGCTATATTCAAAATAACAATTTAGTAATTTCAAGTAAAAAATCTGGAATCGAAGTAGCAATTGAAGTAGCAAAAAGAAATTTCAAAAAAATTGATTCAAATATTACAAAGTCGGAAGACTCACAATATTGGATTCAACCAAACACAACAGATAGACATTTCATAAATCATTTAATAATGCGTTCTGATTTAAAGGATTCTTTTGCTTGCGGTGCCATATTGGCCAATGGTGTGTTTATTCTAAGAGATATTAAAAAATTAATTAAGGACGAGGTAAAGTGGAAGTTTATTAAACACGCCAATAACAAAAACGAAATTGATTACTCACCGGATGCCTCCTTACAGCTTAGTCCTATCTATTATAATTTTTGGACAGGATACGAAAAGGGACAAGTGGTAATTGATTTTGAAACTGGAGAGCAATCAACAGTTTCATCTAAATTTATTCCCATATTGGCCATTTCAAAAGAACAAGATAAAGATCCATCAATTACTAAAAAGTACGACGAAACATCTTTTCAAAATGATTCTGTACATGCCAATTTTTTTAAATCGTATAAACAAAATCTAACGTATTTAACCCAGTTATCTAAAGTTGAAATTCAAGTTGATTTTCAAAATTTTTACAGAGCGATTAAACCCTTGGACCTTTGTTTTTTTGCTCAACCAGACAACACTAACCCAGCGGGGTCTAATGAGTTTACTTCTGGTGTTTATATCGCGACGAGAGTAACTAAATCAATTCAAAATAAAAAACTAATTACTACCGTTTTATTAAATAGAGAGGCCTTAAACTCGGCAAGGAACGCATAATGTTATTAGATCCATCTGAGTTTTTTACATCACCTGATCCAACAGAAAAAACCCGATACTACGTTGGAACAGTTGTTAATGACAACGATCCTAAAAAATTAGGCAGGGTAAAAGTTTCAATACCGGAAATTTATGGCGAAGCAGATACGGATAAGCTTCCATGGGTTAGTTCAATTGGTAACCCAAAAACTTTTAAAACTCCAAACATGGGTAGTAAATTAATAATATTTTTTCCATTCGGAATGGCCTACTTTCCTTTCAGTCTTGGTTATTGGCATTTCACATCAACACACTCAACGTATTTTGATGCTGATTATCCAAACACATTTGGAATAGATGACTCGTTTAAGGTAAAATTTAATAAGGTAGATAAAAGCTTCGAATTACTAAATCCAGACGGTGCATATTTTAAAATTAAACCAGATGGTGGCTTAGAGTTTAACGCGCTAATGGTTTGCAAATTTATTACGGGTGATAACTTTGAAATTGAGTCAACTAAAAAAATAAAACTAACATCGACAGAAGATACCGAAATTAATTCATCTCAAAAAGTAAAAATAGACGGTACTGGTGGATTAGAGTTCACTACCGACGGCGAAGCAAAATTTAAAGGTACGGCAAAAACAGAAGTTGGAGATAGTGGATCAATAACTATGGTAAACGGTCAGACGGTTTTAATTGCCGGTGGCGGTACTAGTGTTGCTGTACTAGGCGCGACCTGTATCGGAGTTGGTAATTTAGGTATTCCCGTCATGTCCACAATCATACAAGGCAGTTCAAAAGTTTTTGCACCATTATAGGATTTTATGGCATTAGTTTTTTCTACATCACAAATTCAATCAATCAGTAAAGACGCTTTATTGCTTCCAGCTATTATCAATGCGCCAGATACAGGACTTATTGATCAAAGAGCAAAGTCAGTTATAACAAAAGACAACCTTTTAATTACCGATAACAATAACAAGGTTTATTCCGATTTCTATGAAGATACTCAATTACGTTATCATAATGAATTAGTTTTATTAAATAATGTGCAGAAAACTAATTATCCAGACGCTGATCTTGTTTCTGGTGGTAATGGTGTCGGCGGACATTTCCCAACAGCACCGGCATGGGTGAATATGCCTCCGAAATTGATAGATTCGTTAAACGGTCTACCAACAAACACTTTAGGAAATAACTTAGAAGCATTTCATACAAACAGATTCGACAATGAAATAACATTATTAAAAACGGGCTTTAATGATTCGGCCTATAATCTGGTGGGCACAATCGCGGGCACCGTCTTCACTGGTGCGAACGTTACAGGCCTAGTGATAAATCAAAGAATTTTATTAGTCGATGGGACAAATAACTTCATTGGCCTAATTACCGCAATTGATATTATTTTATTTACCTTTGATTTTACGATTATATACGGAGCAGGATTTACAGGTGCCGCAACCGCAATAGGATCTTTTTCTGGATTTAATAATAGTCAAAGAGGAGGATTCTCTACACTCGTACCAAACACTAATATTTATAATGCAATGACCGCGAATATTGTTACCTACGAATCATCATGGAAAGCATACGTTTTAAATTTAAAAACCATTATTGATTTGAACACTGATTTATCTCCAAGGAAATCATCAAACCAAACGGCCTCTGGAGATTGCAATACGGCCTTAATTGCGCTCTCAGCTTGGGAGGCCTTATCTAATACTGGTGTAAGTGGAAAATACGTGGACGCGTCAATAGCACCGCTACTAACAATGATTACAACTAGAGTAACTTTCACTACGAATCGCATTATAGGAATCGCAACCAATGTTGGTTCAGTGGCACAAAATCCCGATGGTTCGTACACGACTAGCGGTGCCTATGGTGAACTTTTTAAAAATATTGATTTAAGAGTTAATCGCGCATCCGGTTCATTGAGCGCTTACGTTAATTCTTTCCTAGCAGTAACATTTTTTGATCAAAAAATTGCTAGTGCAAACGCTCAACTTGCGCAATACCTTAATACTTTTGCAATAAGTAAAATTTCAAGCGATACTACTATTGGACAAGGTATATTTATTGTTGACACTGTCTCTGGATTGATAAACGGTGATACGGTTTACGTTATGGATAATGAATCCTTAGTTTACACCAGAAGCATTTCATCAATCATAGGTTTTTCAATAACATTAAATACAACAATCCCAGCGATACTCTTAACCTCTAAATTGTGTAGAATTGTAAAACAAAAATAATATGGCATTTTACCAAGATATAAACGAACACACTCCGACAATAAAGCCTATGGTAAAGGACGCGAAAGCTGTTGCCCAATGGTTGTCATCTTTACTAATGACGGGAAAAGGTGAGGTACTATTTAAACCAGATTACGGTTTTGATGCCTACTCATTTATTTTTGAATTAATGACCGAGGGTGGTGCAAGTGCTTTGTTTAGCGAAATACAAAGAATTGTTGAGGAGTACGACCCAGAGGTCTTAATTGATGGTGGGGCGTCATCCGTTGTAGGGATTCCAGAGAATAACGCATATATTGTTGACTTGGCGTTTACAATCAAAGGTTTTTCTGAAAATGTTTTTAATGTACCACTAATTTTTAAAGCATAGGTTTAACATGAGTTTTATTATTAATCCCGCATCAATTAATCACGCATCAATTAGACAAGACTTAGTGAATTTTTTAGCTGTTCAAGCAGACGCGACAAAGTGGTCACCGTTTTTTGAATCAACGACAGGACAAAATTTAATTGATTTAATGAGCGGTCTTGCGGCTTTTTTTCAATATCAAACGATTACTGCAAGACGTGAGGCCTATATTCAATTCTCCAAAAACAGATCGTCACTTCTTGGTGCGGCAAACTTTCTAGGGTATTCCGCCTTTCGCGGAAGAAACGCTATTGTTTCTTTAACCATTATACCAGCAACGACAGGAACATGGCCAAAATGGTATGAACTTGGAACAGTTAAAGATAGAAAATTAATTTTATTAAGTGAGACGATACACAATATCGGTGTGCCTGTAACCGTTTTAGTCGCAATTGGTGAAATCGAAATCGAAACAATACTCTCGCCAAATACGAATTTAAATGTTTTTAAATTTACTCAAAAGAACGTATCCGAAGATATTAGGGTGTACTTTTCATCAACGGAAGTCGCAATTAGTAAAGAGATTGAAGATTTATTGGATGGTAAAGTCGTTTGCTTATCAAACTCATTCGGATCGGTCGATGTAAAATATTTAAATCAACTTTCATTCATAAATCGCTATACTACCGGCACGGCAATTAATTTACATTGGATAGATTTAAAGGATACCGATTTTACTTTAAATGATTTGGCCCTTTATATTAGTGAAGGCACATTAACTGTCTCGTCTTTAAACACTGTATTTACTCTACCAGAAGGTGACGATGAAATACGAGTGAACGCTCCATTAAGAAGCGAAACAAAATCGGCCGTTAGAGGACGACAAGATCAACCTAAAATAATTAAGCGCCTTGATACTAGAATTATATCTGCATCTGGTGAAGATGTTTCAGCCGCTATAATGAGAATCTATTGCGTCTTATTAAATGATCTAAGATTTAATGATGCTGAGAAACTAACAATTATTTCGTCATTTGAACCGTTTCGACCGCACGGTTTGCTACCTCCAATTATTTCTGCGGCAACAAGATTTAAAACACAATTAAATATTACATACAAGCCAGTTGTTGGTGCGGTTGGAAATATTCAAACAATTATTAATGCAAAATTGGCCACTTTAAATTTAAAATTAGGTCAGACACTTGATACTGATTTACTTGAACAATTTTTAGAAGATCAAGATTTTATTAAAATTGCTAGAGTATCGTTAAAAGGGTCAACCTTTTTGCCAACATTCGCCTACGAATTAGGCGAGCTTGTTACACCAACGGTTATAAATGGAAAAGTGTATCGTGTATTTTCTTTGCTATCATTTAGTGGTGTAACACAACCAATATGGCCGATTGTTGCTGACGCTACTATTAACGATGGTGATATTCAATGGAAAGCAATCCCTAAGACAGAGCTAGCAGGTATTAGTGCATGGGCGGCGTCAACTGCATATACGATCGGAGCAATCGTTAAACCATCCGTAGTTAATAATTTTGTTTATGAAGCGGTGATAGAGTTTAGAAAGTCGTTAGGTACGCAACCAACATGGCCTCCGTTAGCAGGCGCTCAACCAGAAGACCTTATAGGATCGTTTGTTAAAGACGGCGATATTTTATGGCAAGCACGTCCACAAGAAGGCACACCTCCTGTGTGGCTTGCAAATACTCATTATGAAAAAGGTTATAGAGTTAAGGCCACAAATCAAATTTCTTCGGACACAGTGGCAGTAATGTTTGAAGTTTACGCCTACTTGGGTCAAACTAGTACTGAACCAATATGGCCAGTGACGGTTAATAACACAATTAATTCCGGCAATATAAAATTTGTTTGTCTTGATCCAGAAGGTGTCATTTTTGAATTATCAAAAGGACAGTATTGGAATCTTAGTGCGACTCCGGTAATAATTTAATGCAAGTACAAGAAGTCGATAAATTTTTGGCCGAGTACAAGAAGGACAAAGAGCTTTGGATTAAAGTTACTGCAATGATGAGAGAGATCCTCATTGATTCCGTTAATGAATTAAAAGATGTAAAATATAAATTCACTGACCCGTCGCAATTAAACAATGACGTAATTAAGGAAATTTTAGTTGAGCAGGGTTTTAAATACATTGTATCTGTTATGGATACAATCGTAGGTTTTGATTTTAAAACAATGGTTTCTTTCGTTGATTTAATAAACCAATTGAAAGGGACACGAAAAGGTTTAGAATTAGTTTTAAAACTTATGGGGTTTGATTCAATCATTGTAGAATGGTGGGAGCAAGTACCAAAAGCAGAGCCTTGGACTTATGAAATTATTATAATTGTTGATAATTCGTACGTGCCGGATATTTTTTCAACTTTAAACTACGTTAAAGAATTTTCTGACAATTACGTAATTGCTAAGGTCGGTAATATTGATGTACGGTTTAGTTCACCAGAATTTGCGATAACTGTTCCATTATTAGGTGGTTTTTTTACTGGACACTATACAGGACGAGCATTACAACGGCTTAATCCTTGACTTGATACTTTAGTATTGTAAACTTTTTAATAAATTCGAGGAAGAATATATGGCTATTGCAGGTTTATTTACGTCCGTCGGTATCTCAAAATGTATTGATGCCCAAAATAATCAAGGTTTTAAAATACACCCATTATCTTTTGGTGTGAGTAGAGACTACAGTTTGTTTTCTAATGCATTGGTAGCTCCGAACGCTGGCCAATGGTTTACTGATACCATCTCAGCAAGAGTAGTTGTGGACTTAAACACAGTTAAAGTTGTTTGTACCGTGCCTCCAGGATCTTCACTGCTTGCCGATAATATTAAAGAAGTTTACTTATATGCAAAAGATAGTTTGAATGTTGATTTTTTATTAGCATTTGGGCAATCCTCAGAAATTATTCGATACGATCCGACTGGAACAATTACTTTAGAACTACAATTGTCACTTGCCGATGTTGATCTAAGCTCAATTTTCGTTTTCAATAATACTAAAGCAACCGAATTAGCAGAGCACATTATTGATGTAAATGCTCATCCTGAAATTTCAGAGACATTATCTAAACACGGTATCTTTTTACCGTTGGGCGCTTATCCATTCGAGAGAACAGGTCAGCAAACTGAATTTCCAGTAAACTTCGATGGCACTAAAGCAACTTTCACACACGATAGCGTAATCTGGACGGCCACTTACAATGGTACTGAACTAAATACCGAAACAATTATTTTCAATGGTGCTAGAACAAACGATGTAGTTAGGGCCGATTTTAATGCATTAAATTATCCAAATACAGTAGAGCATAACGGTTCAGGTGTTGGGATTTCAGCGGCGTCTACAAAAACATTGGCAGGTGGAACATATATCGTTCAAGATAAAGACATCGTCTATAAAGACGTTGATGGCACATACAAGCGTGCGCTTGCTGACGGTACAATTAAATCTCGCGTGGCGGGTATTGCTAGGATTGTCACTAAGTCAGTTTTGACTAGAGGTGTAGTAGATATTAATACAGGTTTCGCAATTAGTGCTCCGGTTTACTTATCTGGTAGCGCACCAGGTGCATTAGTCTCTTTCGATACAAACATAAATCTTGGTTTATGTTTAGGTAATTTTGTTTTATTTACTGGTTTCGGTGGCGATATTACCGCAAATGTTACACAAGATTTTGATGCGGTCGTTTCAGATGTACCAGGCCTTGGGCAGTACGCTAGAACACAAGACGCTATCAACGTTGTACCAACAGACGGTAGAATTTTAATTAACAAATTAGAACTAGTAAAAGAAACTATCGATACACTAAGTAAAAATCTATCAATCGTTGTCGGCGGGTCCAACAAAGGTTGGAAGAAATTTGCTGGTGTTAGCACACAGTTTAAAATAAACTTCGCGGCCGTTCCAACTCAAGGTTCATGGCGAATAGAATGGGAATCACAAGAAACGACTGATCTTGCTTTCAATGCGTCCGCAGGAACGATTCAAACAGCGTTTAACTTATTTAGCGGTCATAATGGTGTAACGATTACTGGAAATTATACAATTGGTTTCACTGTTGCATTCAATGATTTGGATACCTACACGCTACCAACATTTAACTTTACAGGGTTAAACGAAGTTCAAAGATTTAATTTTTCAAATATTCCAGACAACGGGACAATTACCTTTCAAAAAGATGCGAGCAATACTTTAAACTTTCCATGGGATGATGACGCCTCAGATTTAAAAATTGCGTTAGAGGCGTTACCAACTATTTCAAATATCGCTGTGACAGGATCTTTTGGTGCTGGTTTTTTCCAAATTGAGTTTCAAGGTGGATGGCTTCAAGATGGGCTAAAAGATCAATCTCTAATTTCTGTTTTTCAAACCGCTTTATCTTTAGGTGCGTCTGTAACAAATGTAAACGGTACAACAATCATTCCGATTAATGCGCTAGTTATTCAACAAGGTAAAGCGAAAGCATCGAACTTGTTTAACGGAACTACGCCAATCGCTATATCGACGCTATTCTTACAAGAAGGTCTTCCAGTAGGCGAACAAAGATTAATGAACGTAACTTCATCAAAATTATCTATTAGCGGTATGGGTAAAATTGAAGATTTCGAAGAAGGTATCGTACTAGGAAATACCTCAACTAAAATTGTATTTTCAGGTTATTTTGTAAATACAAATAAAAAAATATTAACTAATAGTAAATTGGCCGGTGTTGATTATTTAATTGAAGTACCAGAGTTTGCAAGAGATGTAATTTCGCAATTTAAAATTTCCGAACATCCTACACTTAAAAAAAGAATTATTATTTCATCGGGTAAACAATTTTTACCTAACGGCATCACTTTAAATAATCAAGTTCAAAATTCGTTAGTAGATTTTGCTGGTGCTCAAATTGATTTTAGTACGGGTGTTATCTATGAAGCAGACGGTGTAACATCTCTGGGTTCATCGTTTACTCCAGCTGTAATCACTGCAGATCAATTCAGATGGGTATCAATTAACTTATTTCCGTTAAGCACTAACGCCGATAAATCAATAAAACTAGGTCTTAATGTTGTGTATGCTACTGTTGATGGTTCAACTCCAACACTCGCGGAGAAAGCAACATTTGGAGATATCCCAATTGGTTGTATTTGTATTAAGGGTGCACTAGGTAAAAAAGAAAAAACAAAAATCAGAACAGTAAAAGATACGAACGATTCTTTGAAAGGTAAGACGTTAAAAGTTTATCATCCGTCTGAATCAGTAGCTTTTTGGTTCAGCGATCCCTCACTTGATAATTTTACAACAACACATACAACAGCGGTTGTAGGTACTAACGCTGACACACTAAATACTACAGACAAAAAAATTGTAGCGTTTAAAATGGTAATTGGTTCGACTAAAATTGTTGACCACGTAGCTTTATATTTAAAGAAGCAAGGGCTACCTACTGGAACCATGAGTGTTCGAATTTTAAATAATAATTCAGGTCAACCAGATACGGCTTCAGTAGTTGTAAATGGAGTTGGAACAATTAATTTAACTTCAATACCTGCAAATTTTTCATCATACGTTTTATTTCCTATGGCATCACAACAAACACTTGTTGCAGGTACTTATTGGGTAGAACTAGATGCTTCTGGTTACACATACAGTGCCGGTAATTTTTTAGATTTTAATTCTCAAGCATCGGCGGCGGGTGAAATATTTAACAGAAGTGGTGCGCCTTGGCTTACTGATTACGGAAATAGACAAGGCCACGCGCTATTTATTGATAAAATTAAAGGTTACCCAGCGCTTGCCTTAACAACTACTAGAGAAGTTGAAATCACTTCCTTAGTCACTAATGATTTTCATACTGTTGTAGCAACTAAATTAAATACTTTTATCGACGCAGACGTTCGTTTTGTAAGTACAGTAGCAACTAACGTGGTTGAAGTTGAAAATACTACATTAGGAAACGTTTCACACATCGATGTCGGTGATACTGGATTTTTTACAACATTAATTGTCGATGGTACTGATACAGATGTAACGGGATTGGAAGATATCACAAATGATTTTGTACAACAATTATCTGGTGGCATTGGTGGTTCTGGTGCTTACACCGTTTATGGTACAATCGCTCTGCCAGTAGTTGTAGTGCCGGCCACAGGTGTCGTGTCTACTCGCGCACAAAGACAAATGCACATTATTAAATCAAACGGCGGTGCAGTAAACATTTCAGCAAATCCAAAAATTAATGCTGGTTCAAAAATTGGGCAAGAATTATTATTAGTCGGTGGTTCTGACACAGATTTTATATTATTAACAGATGGTAATGGTGTAAAATTAAATGGGACTAAAAAATTAAAATTAAACCAAACCGTTCTATTAGTTTGGGATGGTACGAATTGGGTTAATGGCGATCAAGCCGATGCCGCTGGTTCATCTGGTGGTGTTGATTTATTGGATCTAGATTATAAAGCAATTATTATTGATGACTTCAAAGATATATCGGATGCAAATGGTACAATTGATATCTCAGCAAATAAGACCAATGCAACAATTTTTGACGGAACAAACGGTTTATACAAATTAAGCTACGACGCATCTAAAACAATAACTGGTACAGGATTAAACATGGTGCTTTCTTCTGCGCCATCATTCACTATTAAAAAAGGTGATGTATTAATAATTGGTGAGGAAGTAAAAGAAATTGATATAGTAACGAGTCAATTAATTTTTTCAATCTTATCAGCGTTCACTACAAATCCAACTGCGTTAGCATGTACTGTATCGCAAGCTGTTCATACTAAAGATTTAAACGATGTTAACGATGGTGGTTCTGGTTTAAAATTTAGTCAGATATTTAGTACAACTATTGATAAATTACTAGTTATGTACGCCGACACATTAACATTAAATGACTCGATACCAGACTTGGGCGTTAGAAATATAGGCTACTCTGTTGCGTCTGTTGCAAGCACTTGGTTAAACAAAAGAACGCAATCACAAATAAATGACACACAATACAGTGTTAGTCCGTTAACAAACACATCAAGTATATTTGTACTATTTTTCGCTAATAAAACATCCGGTACAGGAACAGTTAATTTACTAGATATGACTGTGGCCTTTCACAGAAGAGAGTCATCTGTTTTAATACCCACACAATCGGTGGCATACACTAGAAACTCTTTTTCACAAAATTGTGTACATACACTATTTGGCGGAAAAAGCAGACTAGCGTTAAACTTTGCGATACCGATGGGCGACAACGCAAAACCAAACGGTCAACCTGTAGTGGTTCATATAGACGGTAAAAAAATACCTTTGCGTGTCGTTGGTTTAACAGATGATACGCAAGCGTATTTCACATTTATAAACGCATCTTTAATTGAATTGGATATTGATTATACAAACAGCGGTTTAGAAATAATGGTAGAAGTTGTTCAATCTATTGTTGATCAATCCACAACAAATACAGGAAGAATTTTAGAATTAGAAAATTATCATAAAGAGATAAAAGACCTAGATCGAGTTGTTGAGGTAATGATGGCCGTGCCTTACACGAATATTGTAAATCGCGCTCAAGTGCGAAATCCAAAATTAGATTTAGGCACTAAGTTTGGATTGAATAGATTTCAATTCACAAGTATTTTTAACATATCAAACGAATTAGGCCCTGTAGGTCAAGAAGTTTTTGGCGTAATGGGAGATCAAGTAAACGATGTGAGATTTGTTGGCCAGTGGAGTTCTGATATTGTTGATCTTCATTTAAACAATGGGCCAGAATACCCAGCGGTCAGTAATGCAGGTGTAGGCTATATTGAAATTTTCTTTTATGGAAAAGGTTTAGTATTACTATTGCCTAATCTAATAGCATCTGGTGGAAATAATAATACTGATTTAAGAGTTTCGATTGATGGCGGAAGTGAGGGCGCGGATGTTACTCCTACCGCTGTTTTTTCTGAGAATCGTAATTACAGACAAAATATACCGCTAGTCGTAGCCTCTGGATTGGCAATGGATTTTCACACCGTAAGAATTAGAAAAGCCACAACAGGTACAGCAACAGAATTTGGAGTACTGGGTTATACAGTAATCGGCCCAAACACTATGCAAGTTGATCAGGGCACATATTTTTCTAATGGGAAAGTTTACACATTAAATTCTTTGGCCACATTAAACTTCAAAACAATTTTTGAAACAGGTGCAATCGGCACGAAAGGTGGAAGAGTACTTGTTTATCTAAAACCAGATGGGACAATTGGAAAAGCAATCACACCTACGGATGTAAATGTTTTATCATTTACGAGCACGGATCACGCAAACGAAGAAATAGTTGATGAGTTATATTATAATTCTTTTGCATCGGGAAGAACCGACGATTTGGCCAGTGAGCTTGGTGCAGTATCAAATAAGCATTTTACTAAATCAGATGGATTGACTGCAATGTACGGTCTTAATTTGGAGGTGTATCACTTAAACACTTCCACATCTAGCGAGTCTTATGGTGTCGCTACTGGTGCGTCTACTCAACCAGTGCATTTTACTTTTAAAGGTACTGGGTTTGATTTAAAGATTGTTGATAACACTACAAACGCATCACACGATACACTAAATAAACGAGTACACATTTATGTAGACGATGTTTTATTAGGCCAAACACAAAACACTTCTTTACAAATCGGCGGTATTCGAATTGAAAAAATTGTATCTGGATTAAAATATGGCACGCACACAGTTAGAATGGTGCCACTCACTACTCAAATTACATGGTCTTGGGTTTTTATAAGCGCATTAATTTACGCACCTAAAAAACCTTCTATCGCATCAAACTTTCTAGCATTAGACGAGTATTGTATATTAGGTGATTTTTTAGCAAACACTACCGAAGGCGCAATGAAAATTTCAGAGGGTGTATTGAGAAGACATTCGTCACGCGATTTTTTATACGCTCAAGGTACAACTGGTTCTGTTGATTGGCTAATCAACATGACATCAGCATTACGATGTAATGGTGCATACATTGAAACAGATAGATTAAACGCTTATTTAGAAACGCTTTTTCACGGTGTTGGTTTTGATTTTAGATTTGGTAATATTGCATCCGCTATGACGCTAACATTTACAGTAAATAATTTAGCGTTGAATGTTACAAATTTCCCAAGTTTAGCATCTTCAATATATGCGACCAATGGATCGTTCAATACATCAACTGGCGTATTAACTTTTTCTGCGGGGTCATCCGGCGAGAGTAAGGGTTTAGTGATTACCGGACTACCTTTAGACTCGTATAAAATACGAGTGCAATCAAACACTGCTTCGGCTCTATGGCAGTTTGAAGCATTAGATGTAATTTCTTCAATAGATTTTACATCTTATAGTAAGATCATTAATCAAAACGAAGCGGCATTAGGAAATAGGCCAATTAATCAATTAAGAAAATTTACAAATGATTATAAAGTAATTAGAAGATTTTATGAGGCACGCGGTTCGTCCGGTACATGGTCAACAACAGTAACAGCGCCAATTCAAGTTAAAGAAATGAATATCATGGTTGAATCAGAAGGTGAATGGTTTGATATTCAATTTAAGGGTAGAGTTTCTTGGAGTGCAAGTGCCGCATTTGGTATTTATGTAAACAATAAGCGCGTTCATTATTTAGATGGTGGCAATGCCGCGAATACAGAACAAAGTTTGTCTTTATTCAAAGAAGTTTTTCTATCAAAAGGAAAACATCTTATTGAAGTTAAATCCTCTGTTGGATCTGGTACGCTTATATTTTACACAAGCTCAAGAATGTTAACAGCTAAGAATAGGATATAAAATTTTAAAAAACACAAACTTGATATAAGGATTTTTTATGTTAAAATTTATTATCTTTAAAAAATCCAAAGGCAACAAATGGTAGCAAGCAGAAAAGCATCGTCTAAAGGTTTTATCGTAACACCTACGGATTCAGATGCCAGAAATTTTGGTAATCCAGTATCTAAAAAAGTGCAGTTAGCTGACGCAATAGATGGTCAAGTAGTAATTAACCTACCGTTTTCAATTGGCCAAGACGTAGAGCAGAAAAAACAATTCGAATTGGTTATTGATGGAAAGGAGTACCCTGAAAGTGAGTATTCGTTTAGCGGTATATCGAATAACTTTTCATCCACTGTTTTATTAAATCAACCTTTAAGTATTGGTCAATCTATTGTTGTTAAAGCGCTGGGGTACTACTTTGACAAATTTAACACTGCGTCTCAAGTAAACGCAAAATTAATTACTGATATAAACGAACCACATTTAATGGCGTTATCAGGAGCAAATTCCTTTATTAAAAAGAATTTTATAAACGCCGTGTTTACACAAATTTTAAACAGAGCAAAAGTTTTAGACGATACAACAAATTTAAAATCTTTATCAGGTGTTGAAACTATAAAAGTTAGATCACTCAACAGATTAACTAAAGAAGTAGGGCCTATAGGTGAAATCGTTTACGATATAAGTAATAAAGATTCACGTGTAAGACTCGTTGGATCTGGTTGGATTCAACCATCGGACACTAACGGCAACAGAGCAAAAACTATTATTGTAAACAACTTTTCAGAAATTACATTTTACGGAACAGGTTTGTCCATTCAAGGGCCTTATACGAATAGCTCTTGCGATATACGAGCAACGACCGACAATGGTGTCGAAGGTGCAAATTTAATTCCTACGTCTCTAAGCGCAGTACTAGGTGCTAGAAACTATGAACCGAATATAATACTGCCCGTAGTAACTGGTTTAGCTCTTAATTGGCACACTGTAAAAATTAGAAACAACGCGGTAGCAGGCTTTGATATTGCGGCATTTAGAATTTTAAATGCAAGAACGGATTTAGCTATTTTAAGTGGTGAGGCTTTTTACGGTGCGAAAAAAGAAACACTAAACGGTTTATCCACTACAGCTTATAATGCAAGTGTGGCAGGCGTTCGTGGTGCTAGAGTTGTAAAATATTTAAAAGATACAATTATTTCTCAATCAGTAACTGAAACAGAGAGTGCCAGTGCTTTTTTAATTAATACCGATCATACAAACGAAGAAGAATATAGAAGAGTAAATTTTAGAGAGTTTGGGAGTCAAAGAGGTGACGACTTTAGTGCGCTTGGTGCAGGTTCAACAACACGCGTGTTTACATTAGAAGATAACTTAACAACTTTATTTGGTGTATCAATAGACTCATCCTCTAATGCTGTTAGGCTTGTAGATGATAGCACGGGTATGCTATCAATTACGTTTTATGGCACGGGTTTAGATATGCTTTGGTTCACTGACAATGTCAGTACAAATACAAATGCTAATGCGTACACGGTAACGGTAGATGGCACTTTGGTTGGTAACTTACCTCAAGCATCGGTGGCCTCTGAATTATTTTTACCAACGACTAGAAGACTTTGCTCCGGTTTACCTCTAGGCACACATGTTGTTAAGATATCTAGAAATGTTGCAGATTCTTGGACTCTGCATATTTCAGACTTTATTTTTTATCAACCTAAAAAACCTACGATCCCAGTTGGCGCAATTGAGGTAAACGATTATTGTGTTAACGCAAATTACATTGAATCAAGTCTACCAGACAGTGGATATATAGGTGTAGGTGTTTTACGAAGACAAGTATCTGCTAGCGAATCAATTTTTGTTGGCACATGGGCACAAAACGGACTAGATGCACTAAACAACGCTGGTAGTAGTGTTCGCTCAGTTACTGTAAGCGACTACACCGAGTATAGATTTTTTGGTACAGGATTTGAGTGGCGCTCTATCGTTCAAGCACTGGCCAATAATTGTACGATAGCCGTTGATGGTGTCTCAAATTTTACAGCATCTAATAGTCCATTTTGGTCTGGTTCTTTAGCTACTTCATTTTCTCAAGTCGGTACTGGTGCGGCGTGGTCGGCCACTACCGGAATTTTATCAGGTACAAACCCTCACGGTGCCGCTAATATTAAGATAAAAATAACTGGTCTAAATCTTGGATTTCACACTATTAGATTTACGCAGAATGGTGCGTCTGGTGGGCTTTATGTGGATTCCTTAGATGTTATTTGTCCGGTGCATTCTGTTTCAAAAACGTCTAAATCTTTTGATAGTATTTTAGATACCCGAAATTTCTTACCATTTAAAAATGCAGATATTGATTTAAGTAAAGTAAAAGCTTGGGTTTCATACGATGGTGCCAATGAGCGAATACTCTCCTCTTCAAATATTGCGGGTGTTTTAAAGGTCGCTACCGGAGCATGGATAGTATTTTTTGAAAAGGGCTTCAAGAGCAAAGACTATGTAATGAGTGGGTCGTCCAATACACAAGGTTGGGGTTTCAACGGTCACTTAACTTATTTAAGAGCGCCTAGCATGACGTCTGTTTCAATAGTGGATACAGGTGGCACATTTCAAAATACTCCATGGGATGCAACATTCTCTGGTGAGTTAGAAGAGGAATAATATGTTAGCTAATTATAATCAAGAAGTTACACTGAAAACATTTAACAACTTTATAGCTGTTAATTACGTTGCGTCTACACTAACTGAAATTCAAAATCGTTCTAAAATTTTAGATGATTCAAAAAATTTAAAATGCTTAATCGGCTTTGAAAAAATAGAAGTAATCGGTGTAACTTTAAAAATAAACGAGTTTGGCCCTTTGGGTGAAAATGTTTATGAAGCATCTAATAAAGATACGCGAGTAAGATTTGTTGGTTTATGGAATAATTTTTCAGACACAAACGGTGTCGGAGCTATTTCAACAAAAATAGGAAACTTTATAGAGGTCGAATTTTACGGAACAGGTTTAACGGCCTTAGTAAACTACGACGCAAATCCGTTAGATGTGCGAGTTAAGATAGATGTAGGTGTCGAAGGTGCAAACATTGTTGCCGCGAATAATTCAAGCGTAATATCTACGAGATCGTTATCTGCTAATCAACCAATGTTTTTAACAAACGGCCTATCACTTGGTTGGCATAAAGTGAGAATAAGACACAACTCAACACACAATTTTCGTGTTCACGGATTTAATATTATAAACGATAGACAAAATATTTTAGTAACAGCCGGAAAAGGTTACGTCGGTCATATATTACAAAATTTGGCTGTTGCAACGACCACGCCTTTCAATGCTGGTGTATCTGGGACTAAAGGCGCAAGAATTGTAAAATATTTAAAAGATACAGTTGTTTCACAATCAGTTAATGAATCACCGGCCGCACCTTCGTATTTAACAAATACCAATCATGCAAACGAAGAAGAAGTGCGTCGAGTTAATTGGCGAGAGTACGGAAATAATAGAAACGACGATTTTTCGGCTGTCTCCGGTGCTGGTGGTGTAACCCGAACTTGGGTTAAGAGTGATAACTCACACGCGTTATTTGGTGCAACAATTGCGGAATATTCTTCTGTAACTCCATCTGGTGTACGTTTTTTGGCCAATGGAAACTCACTAATGTATCATTTTGTAGGCACTGGTTTAGATATAATTAAGCACGGTGTTACTGCGACAGTCGATCCAACAGAAGTTTTTATTGATGGTTACTCAATTGGTTTTTTAAATGCGACTAACGCCAATGATCGATATGTCGTTGAAAGAATTTGCTCTGGTCTTCCCGCTGGTGTGCACACAGTTAAGTTTTTATTTAACGGTTCAGATCAAGGTGATTTTGGTTTTATAGATTTTATCTCATACCAAATATCAAAACCTGTTATCCCATACGGTGCATTGGAATTATGTGATTACTTATTAAATGCCAATTTCATTTTAAATACTATTGCTGTCAATGGTCTAATTGGTTTGTCCGCTACATCGGAAGGTGTCATTAGAAAATTTGCGAGAAAAGAGCTTAGTTATTTTGGTTCATGGGCGTACTCTCCTGATACAGGCCAAATCGGTGGAGCACAAGTTTATTCAACCGTGATTGGCGATTATTATGAGTTCGAATTTTATGGTACGGGATTTGTATTTCGTGGAGAAACTGCTGGCGGTTCTTGTTTGGACGCGAGAGTTAGTATTGATGGATCAACTAATTTGTCAGCATTAACATTTACCGGCTACGGAGGAATGAGTGTAGTTAATCAAGCAATAGGACAAATAGAAATTCGTGACGCAGGTGGTTTTAGAGGAGCAGGATTAGCAATAAGTGGTCTATCACTTGGTTGGCACAGAGTTAGAATAACAGGAAACGATGCAAACTTTTTTTATGCAGACGCTTTTGATTTAATTTGTCCCATTTACTCAATTGATAAAGCAATGAAGAAGAGTGAATCATTAAAAATTAATCAAGAATTTACGCCTGTTAAAAAAGAAATTACACCTCTACCAACGATGCAAAATGCCAAGGCGTGGGTAATTTTTGACGGCCCAACAGGTAAGATTGTAAAATCGCATAACGTAAGCGGTGTATTAAATATCTCAACTGGCCAGTGGAAAGTATTTTTTACAAAACCTTTCAAAGATAAAGATTATGTAATGGTAACATCTGCTGGGGAAGGTGATTCGTCCATTGCATCTGCTAACGCATACGACGGTATATTCAAAAATCCAAACTCCATTCAAATTGCTCAACATAATAGCGCGGGAACATTGATTAGTGCAGGTGCTCCTAGTTTAGTTTTTTTCGGAGAACTTTACGATGAATAAGGAAATTAATTTATGATTTACATAATCCAAAAACCAGACGCGACTTATACAACTATGGACGTTGTCGATACATTTCCGCAGTTACCAAATGGGTACACAATTGTCGGTAGTGAGTCGGATCATCCTGAAATTGTAGCATCAATTGAATTCGGTAATTTTAAAGTTACTCAAATACTAACGGCATATAATTTAATGAATTCAGAAATTTTTACACAAATGTACAGCGTCTATAAAACAACTAGAAGTGACTCTGCAATGGCCACGCAAGAGACTTGGAAGTTAATGTTACAATACCCGGCCGAATTTGCAGTAATTGAATTAATAGACGATTTAACTAATAATTTAGATACCGAGCAAAAGATTTTAGATTACGCGAATTTAAAACTATTACAATCAAAAGACTACGCAATTTATAGACTTAATAGAATCAAGCAATTTAGAATAGAGCGAGAACAAATTATAAACTCATAGGTAATTATGGCAGTAGCTTTACCAGCAAGAATTGAATTTATTCGCATACAAACGGCGGCTAACGCTGAAAGTGTTTACGCGTCATGATAGTAGCGATACTTAAAAACAACGAAGTGATTCAAGTAATAGAGTTTGAGACTGAAGAATCTTTGGTTGCGCTAGCGACTATCAATGAAATGATAATTGATATAACTTTTCACAATCCATTACCGACCATTGGGTGGGTGTTACAAGGAAATACACTAGTGGGAGGGTCACAAGGTTTCCCTAAAATTAATAAGTGGCTTGCAGGCAATAAACCAATTGACACACATCTTTCTCCTATTCGAGTTAACTATATAACAGGGCTTGATATTAAACTTCATCGTAAATCAATTATTGTAAAGGGTGAGTGTAGGTCAGAAGAGTTTTATGAAAACTACAACGGAGTTACTTACTCAAATTTAATTGTTAAAGAGGATCATGTCTTTCTACGAGATGCGCTCGGGTTTGCTATCAAAAGAGAAACACTTGTCACTTGGTACAACAATGATGGACAACCAAATCAACTAACAAAGCCTATCCCAAAGTTTTATAGTAGTACTGAACAAATTGAAGAAGGAAAAACAAGAAGGGCCAATTTAATTAACGGGCTTCAAATGCCTACGATTGGTCTTATCTCTATCGCTATTCTTGGATCTATAAACGCGACGATGGCAGTAATTCTTGAGGGTAGAAGATTTCTTGCTGATTACAAATTAGAGTTTGATGTTTTTATAAGTGAGTCAAACAAAGCAATGCTTGACTGCTTCATAAATCCTAATAACCCTAGATATGTATCAGCGTCAAACTATACTTGGATAGATGCTATGACTCCTTATGGTGTCACTATTAGAAACTATCTATACAATGAAATGAATATTTAAGAGGAATAATTATGGCAATCTTAAAAACTATTACCGCAGACATTCAAGAAAGTGTTGTAAGCGTGTACGATCAAACCAAGACGACTATAGCTGGGTTTACCTATGCTCAAGTCATTAACGGTGTTACTGTGCTTGCTCCTCCGTTAGTTAAATGGGTGGATATTTTTATTGACTCTGGAGAGACAGTAACTTACGCAAGTTTAACTTCCAATGGAAGATTGTTTTGTATGACAGCGCCTTCTGGTGGTCTTGCACGAATTTTGTGCTTTGATTTTAACCTCATGACGGGAGTTGCCGCTTATCGAGGTAAAATTTCTGTTTCTTTACCAAGCGTAGCGTCAACCACTCATACTGTAAGAGGGTTTAGAGCAGACGATTCAAACGTAAATGAAATAAAAATATTTTTTGCTACTTCTGGATCAGTGACAATCAATGGTGGAACGTTTGTAGCAAATAAAATTGCCATTGCGGATTTCGCCCCTGTGGGTTTTCCTACTATCGGTTTTGCAGTAGGCAGTAACACTCGTGGTATTTATTTTTTGCAAGATCCTTTTGCTGTAGGTGCCGGACAACTTAATATTGCATCGGCCGGAATGGCCATCGATAGTGTCTCTCAAAAACTTTACATACATAACGGTAACGCAGCTACCCATCAATATTTTGTCTACGACTACTCAATTGCACCAAATTGTCCTCAATCAATAGTAACTATTTCTATTGCAGTTCCCGCAGTTGTTTCTCTTACGGCCCACGGGCTCAACAATAACGATCAAGTCGCGTTCACTACAACAGGTGCTTTGCCAACGGGTATATCAGTTGGGACAGTTTATTTTGTAAGAAACGCTACTGCTAACACTTACGAAATATCTGCCACATCGGGAGGCGGAGCGATTACAACTACGGGCACACAATCTGGCGTTCATTCAGCATCAAGAGCATTCGGTATTTCAACTGCAAACTTTTCATTTAAAACAGGAAACTTGCCCTTATTAACAGGTGCTCTTCTTATCAATAACTCCGAAGCTTACATGACTCCGGGCCATTCAATAAATTCAGGTTCTCCATGCTTGTTCTTTGCTACAAACAACGCATTGTACATTGGTAAAGTATCTGATCTTACCTCTCTTTCAACATCTTGGAATTCACTGATTACTTCAAATCTTCTTGGGTCAGTAAACCAAGTGGTGGCACCAACGGCGATAAACGCTACATGGAATCATTCTTTAGATAGAGCAGTGTTTATTACATCGGTTACCAAAATGATTGCTAAGAAAATTGTCAATAATCAATATGAAGATATCTTTGGTGTTTTGAATAATGATTACCTTGAGGGCGTCTTGCCTTCAAACGTGATCACACAATTTGGAGCGATTACTGTTACGGAGTTCGCGAGTTCAAACGGTTGGACATTTTTACTTGGTTCCTCTGTCGGTCAACGTGGATTACTTGCCCTTAACTCTGGTGCTAGTTATAGAGCGGGTACTACCTATATTATTACTAAAGTTATTGATACCCCAAACACTCTTCAATACGCTGTAGTGGATATTTCCACACAACTTGCCGCGTTCAGTGGCTCGTCACGGATATCTTATAGAACTTCAGGCTTTGGATCGGCGTCTGGTGGATGGATTTTACTCCCAGCTAACAACCTTTTAAGCGCAATACTTCCAGTAGCGCAAATTCAATTTAAAATCGAGTTTAACCCAAGCGACATTAGCTGTAACAACATGCCAGCAATCATCGAAGTGTATCTTTCTCTATTGGAGTCTTTTGCCATATCCGACAATTGGTCGGCATCGGTGGCCAACTCTTCTCAACCGTCAGCTTCTCCATTCTATGCGGCCTTCAGACTAGCTAAGACATACGCCACCATTGTACCAAAAATATTTGTAACAGTAGTGGATGACAGTGGCGCAGTCTCAAGATACGACACGGTTACAAATGCGGCGCTATTTAATTATTCAACGAATAATGGAACAACATGGAACGCTCTGGGAATAATACCAAACACAGCGCTTACAACAGAGTTGCGACTTAACATTGTGTCTCCTAGTGGCAATCCGATTACTTGTGGAATTTTGGAGTATTAATTTATGCCTAACAATATTTACTTTAAAAATGTTGCATACAATAAGTCTCCGTCGGCATGTCAGCTAGACAGTACGCCGCCTACGTTTTCAGGTGTACAATCTCTTACCCCAAATGCCGATGGAACAATTACGGTTAATTGGAACACAGCTACCGATCTGTCCTCTCCAATTTACTATGAAGTTTTTATTGCGCTTGGAAGTGTACCAGCTTCAAATCTTTTTGCTCTTAACCCTACTAGAATTATTCGTGGAGCAATTACAACACGAGTTGGGTTATTGCATGATCAAGCAACGTATTTGCTAAACGGTCAAATTTATACAATAGGTGTAAGGGCCAGAGATGGCGTAGGAAATTTAAATACAAATACGTCCATATTAACAACAACAGCAATTGGTTCGGGAAATCTTGCAAGTGTGTTTCAAACTATTTCAACTTCGCTTACTGCGGCGAGTACTAATTTTGATTCGAACTTAGTCACACTAGATAGTGAGATAACAGCACTAAGCACAAACGTAACAGATATGGAGCAAATAGTCCTTGATATCAAAAATTCAGCGTCCTCCGATATTTCTGTTATAATTGAAGATGAAGACGAAATACAAATTATAATTGAAGATGAAGACGAAATACAAGTTACAATTGAGTAAATTAAAATAGGAAGTGTATGACAAAAAGATTAATAATTCCAAGAGGCGCAGACAAATCATTCATAGCCGTTCTTAGAAATAGTGCGGGCGATCCTATTTCATTAGCGAATGCCGTGCTTATCCAGGTAGTTTTTGATAACGCAGACAGGACAAAATTAACATTGAGCAATGTTGTTAAGCCTGAGACATTTGCGTCAATATTGTACGGTGGAGTACGTTTTACCGCGATTACATCCGGTATTACTGGTAACGCAATTGTTTTAGCTTTTGATGGTGTTGCTACTATAACTGCAGTTGTCCTAGCTTGGAACACAGCGAATCCTTCAAACACGATATCGCATAATGGAGTAGGCACTGTTGTATTGTCGCTAGGCTCAGCGCAATTAACAAACGGCTATAGTTCGTATTCACCTATCGCAATTTATGGAAATGTTATCCTTGGCAAAATACGAGTGGTCATAACTGAAACTGAGGCCAGTCTTTTAAAAGCAGGATTAAATCAATCAGCAAGATTTATTATCGACGACGGAATAAACACAGGCGGGATCAGAGCGATTGGGTTTTTGGCCGGCCTAGTTGACGTAACTGCGTAATAGTATCAAAATATAATTAGCGATCGTGAAAAACGTTAACGGGTTTGAATAATCAAGGATGATAACTTCAAACCTTTTCTTTTAATTCAATCAAAAATGTTATATTACAACACTCAACAATACTAAAATTGAGGAGTTTTATGGCCAAAAAATTGAAAACATTAGTGAGTGAAGAAACCAAACTAGAAACCGAAGTAGAAACCAAGCAAGCATGTCTCACAGAGAAGGAGCTAATCTTCTTTTACGAAATAGATAAGCGAATACAAGAACTTCAAAATAAAAAAATCGAGCAGGCAAAAAAGATCATGTTAAAGTCGGGTCCAACCTCTGGGCACCTTAGAATTGACGGTCTAGAAAAGCCCTACGTTCGCGTAAAATTGAAAGATAACGCTAACGCCTTCTCAATGGACGAGTGTGCGTATAGAACCGCTAGATTTAGCCGATACGAGGTCGAAATAAGCGCCTTGAAAAACGAACCGAAAGACTAATAGTTAGTGTAGTATTTTAATTGACTATTGCCACCAGTTAGCTTAAAATCGAGTTAAGAGGTGGCAATGATCTTAAATAAAGCTTATTTATATAAAGACACACTTTATGTACTAATTAAAAGTACACACTACAAGAATCATAAAAAATATTTTAGATGCATTAAAATTAAGTCGGACGGCTTGCTCGGTAAAGAATTTATCGTGCGAGCAATTAAAAACAATTTTAAAAACGTGCCAAAAGCAAAAATACAAATCTCAGTGGATCTTCCGGCAATAGACCTCCAAAAAATACGATATAGAAATGTTATAGACTCCGCTCTGCAGTTTGTTTCGACGTATAAGAAGTGCAACAAGCGATCAATTGAGGCAAAACGACTACAAGTGGAAATTGCAAAATTGGCCTACGGTGTGTGCTCCATATACAACACCGCTGAGGGTAGAAATTACAATCTGAGAGATTTTGCTAAGAGCATTAAATTAAAAAGAAGCACGACTCTTTACGGTTGGGTTTACAACTATCTTCTGACGCAATTTACGAGCGTTAAATATAGTGCATTAAAGCGCGTATCAGATACGACTCTAGTTTCGGTAATAAACAATTATCAAAAGTTTTATTCGTCGATAATTGGATTCTCAACTAGACTTGATAGCTTAATTCAACACGATATTAATTGTTACACCAAGGAAATTTACAGCAGACAAGTGAGCAGTTAATTAAGAATTGTATTTACATTAAATGTAAAATGTTTTTATATTACCGTTGGCCAATAACGGCCAATCTAACATTGGAGAGTATATGGCCAAAGCATTAAAAAAAGTTGCTAAAAAAGCATCTAAAAAAGTTTCTGCAAAGAAATCTGCTAAAAAAGCATCTAAGAAAACAACTTAGTTTTTAGGGGTCTTGAAGGCCCCTGATTTAATCATTTAAATAATTTTCAAACAACTGATCATTTAGATATTCATAAATCCATAGATAAGAATTTGAATGCGTCATTTTTAACTCTAAGATTGAATTTTTTGAATCAATGAACGTCGATAGTATTTCGTGCGTGCCAATATCAGTAATTACAATATTATAATCATTAAAAAATATCTCTGCATTCTCGCTGACATTAAAGATTTCAGCAAACCTCTTTAATTTATCGCCCTCAAGCCTTTTAACACTCTTCACTTCTGAGTTGATGGTGTCTTTAAGAATATTTAAAATGTCTTTAAAATGCATTTAAGTCCAGTCAATTTCTGTTTTACTAAATAGTTGTTTAAATATTTTTAACCACAACTGCAAATACGTCAAGTTATCCGTTATGATTCTGGTCAGCATTGGATCGTTTAATTGCTCCAATCTTCCCGCCAAGCGAGTATCGGTTCCATGGTCGATCAACACTAGATTAGGATCTAAATTTATGTCAGCGTCGAATTTTGGTAAATTAACAACGTCCCAAAATAATCGCTTTTGATAATGCTCACACTCTTTTGCTTTTAATAATTTTGATATTACTTCCTCGAATACATCGTAGTCCTTGCCGTGGCGTTCAAGCATTTTATTATTAAACACATCGCTCTCGATATCACCATTAATAAAAAAGTACTCAAACTCAAAAGAGTTATCAATCGATATGTAAGCACCAGACCAAAACGATTTAAGACATTGCATAAGTTTCGTTCGAACTGTTGGAGTACGTTGTTGAAGCGGTAGCATATTTAATAATAATATTATAATTGGACTTAAGCTTGTGCCAGAACACAAATCTCGGTTACAGCAATAAAAATGGTCATTCATATATAGCACTTGTGAACCGCATTGATTGCAATTCGCATTAATTTCCGTATTACCAGATGTCAGCTTTTGGAAATTTACATTTGTCAATTGTCCCTTAGTGCTTTCGGTTGTTGTTATGTTAAAAACATCGCCTAATTTAAATTTGTGATCTAAAAACTCCTTTGAGTCTTTAAATAGAAACGTGCCGCCCTCTTTAACACCAAATTGAATCACAGGTAGTGTTATTCCAGATCCATCGTTTTGAAAAAAACAATTATCTAAGGATACACCAAGTAGAAAGTGTTGTTTTTCATTATTTATAATTTCAATAGTCATTGAATTATTTCCAAGTTTTTCGCCTTAAAGCCTTTAACGCCTTTGTGAAGATCAAACTCTACAACTTGTCCTTCTTGTAATTTTTTAAATTGGTCCTGCCACGATACGTTTGGTTGTATATCTTTAAAATGAATAAACGCATCTTTATTTCTGTATCTAAAATCCTCGTCTGATATCTTAATAAACCCAAAAGATTTAGTTACATTGTACGCAGTTACTGTTCCTCTAACTCGAATTTCTAAATTTTCAATCATAATCCCTTCTTATATCCATATAGTGCAATTAATGCCGCATCGATGTATCCGTCATGAGGAACCTTACTTCTAGTTGAGGCAAGAAAGGTTTCTTCTGGAAATAGTCTGCTAGCTGTTATTAGTGCTATTTTCTTATTATCTTTTCTACCATCTTTTTTGAGATACATTTTAGTACCGAGACAAATTACTCCCTGCCAAGTTTTCGGAATAACCGATGTGACTGGTATGCCAAGTAGTGATCCAATTGCTCGAATAACGGCCACCTGACTTCCAATACTTATTGCCGCTGATTTTGAATATCCAAAAAATCCAGCAAACTTTTCAGTTACAATATGACATGTGCCTTTAGTTTTTAACTTTAATAGTGTTGAAGAAATTTTTCTGTAATTAACTTCGTCTCCACCAATTAGCGGCATTATTTCCTTATGCACAATTTTACCGCGCGTGATGACAACTATTGCCCCTTTTTTTCCAGGGTCTATTCCAATGTAAAACACTACCCACCTCTAAGTTAATTCAATACTACTTGTTTTGTCTTGGTGTCTTGTAATCTTCAAAATGTTAGGGATAGAATTTTTTATCTCAACATCATGGGAAATTAGAAAGACTTGTTTAAATCCAAGCTTCTTAGTTAGTAATTGAATCACAGACGCGACTATTGATCTACGAAAAAATTTATCAAAAGCGCTATCAACCTCATCTAAAAATATCATATCTAATTTTGCCTTACCTTGATTTCTTTTTAATAGTGAAAGGGCCAGTCGTACAGCGTAAGAGATTAAAACCTTGCCACCACCGCTATCCGAATCGAAATCGGCCTCTGTTGCGCCTTCCATAATTTTTAAACTTAATTCGTCCTTTCTTTGTTTCATTCTTGGTTCATTACATTCGGTGCACTCCGATCCTCTAAATCCTTTCGGGTAAACAAAACCGCAATGACAAATTGGTTCCATCTTTGCTATCTCTTTATCTGGTGAAAATGAAACAGAGAAGTCGGTATCTAAATTTGTTAATACAAAATTAATGTTATCCTCAACAGCTTGAAACTCGTTTTCAATCTCATCAGCTGGGATACCGTTCTTACCGAACATTAGGCAAATATAATTTAAATCCGCAAGTGCGGCCCTTTGCTTTTCATTAATTATATTCAAACTTGTTATTTTCTCTAGTGTCTTTTTTGCTTGTGTTTTCTTCTCCACGATAGCACCGATGTCTCTTTGTGCTCTAGCGATCTTGTTGTTTACCTCATCCAAATTAAATTGTGTGCTACTAGCAATCTCGTGTAATGCGTTTGAAGAAACTTCTTTAGTTTCTTTTGTTTTTTGTAGTGCATGTTCAGCGTTATCCAAATCTTCGGATTTAAAGTTTAAAGAATCCGCTTCTTTTTTTAACATTTGTAGTCTTTGCTGAAACCGATCGAATTGAATTTTTGCTGTTGCGGCTTTGTTACTCTCATTTGCTAATTGTTCTAATTTGCTGATATCTTTATCAAGTATTTCAGATTTGACCTCTGTGTCTTTAATGGTCGATGTGGATACCGTAATTAAATCGCATGACGATTCCAAAATAGGGCACATACCTTTACCAGATTTTAGTTTCCTAAGTTGGTTTTCTAATGTTGTTTTGGCATTTAATTTTGCACCTAAATTCTTTTGATTTTCATTTTTCTTGGTTTCATCAAAACATGCGGCAAGTTCAGTAATTTCATCCATTGCCAATTTTGTAGTTTTATAGTCCGACCTTAATTCTTTAATTCTATTAAACGTTGTTCTAAGTCCATTTACCTTTTGAGTATCATCTTTTAATTTTTTATCGTAGTCTTTGATATCTTTTTCTTGAATTGTTATTTTCTTATTTAATAACGAAAGTTCCTCTTCAATCGTTTCCTTTGACGCGGTTAATGAGCTAAGTCCCTTTTTTAGAATATTAAGCTCATTTACAAAATTGTCCTCTGGTACTAAAGAGTTATTTAGCGCTTTAACTGTTATATCGTTTTCATTAATTAATGATTTTAATGAATCTCTATCCTCTTTTGCTAGGCCTTCTTTTACTTTCCAGTGATCATTTCTCATCCATTTCATTAAGAATTGCGTCTTCTCAGTTGGCGACATTCCCATGAATCCATGAATTTCTGATTGTTGAAAAAAATTAGTTAATAAAATATCCTCGGATGAATCTATTCCAAATAGATCATTGATGGCCTTTTGCGCCTCTCGTGTCTTTTCAATCCAATCAACGCTTAATGATCTTTCATTGCTAGCGGTACAACCTCTTTTAATTTTATACGACTTACCATCGTCGTCTTTATAGATGCCAATAACCTGCATCATAGTTTCTCCATGATGAATAAGTTTTAAAGCTGATTTTGTTCTCGTGTATCCTGTAAGATTATATAGAATGGATTCAAGTGCGAGACTTTTACCTCCTCTATTTGATCGCTCTGGATCATCTTCGTATTCAGCAAGTACACCAATTATATCTTTGTCCTTGAATCTGATTTGGTGCTTACCTTTAAAGATACCAAAATTTAATATTTCTATGGCTGATAAATACATTTATTCCCCTAAGTATTTTAACGTTTTTTCGTAGATACGATTGGCCCTTTCATTGTCATTTTTTAAATTTGCTTTTAAATAAATTTTAACACTATCTTTTGGGTCTAAATTTATTTTTTGATTTTCTGATCTTACAATCTTTTTAGAAATAACCCTTGGTATAATTGGCTTAACATTACATTTAAGTAAGCGACTCCATTTTCCGCGAATGGCCTCCCAATCGTATGAATTATTTTCTGGGTTAGTGGTTATATTAAATTTTACCATCGGGGTATCGTCTGAAAATTGTGTAGCAATTTCCCAAAATTGTTTAACCTCGTCTATTTCAAAGAAGTCTTTAGTCGCTTCAATCAGATTGATATCTAATTGTAAAAACGGAACACACTTTGATTTTATATATTCAATCGTATCTGGTTTACTAATTTGGCCGTTAATATGAATGACGGCGTAATACTTTTCAGACGTTTCACCAAAACCGCAGTAAAGTGGATTTCCAATTATATTAATGTTTCCAATCTTTGCTCTTGTATGTAAATGTCCTTGTATTATTGTCGGGAGATTAACGCCCTCAATCTCAGTTACGAAACACTTCGGTAAATAAGCCTCTGATTTTCTTAATAGATTTTCTTCACTTCCAGGGTGTGCTCCACGAACATTTAAATGTGAAAAGACGTAGTGCTGGCCAATGCCGATTCTTTTTACAATGGCCCTACATTTTGTCTCAATGTACGTTTGTGTATCCGTAATCTCAAGAAACCGCATTTTCCTGTGATTGCTCTCAAGTACTGCTTTGGTTATATGAGGTAAGAACGTAAAGTGTAGATCGCCACAATCGTTTGTTGTAATTTTTAAAGATGCGATATCGTCAATTAGTTTTATAGTTGGATATCCTACTTTGGCCTTCTTAATAAATGAAAGACACGATAACCTAACAGGATCGGCAACCGATTCATGATTACCGACGATAATGTATGTGTCCAATTCGTTTTGCTTAATCTTGTTTAACACTGTAAAAAAAGACGAAATTGTTTTTTCAGATGGCGAGTTATTGTTAAAGATATCTCCACCAAGCACTAAAATAACTTGGTGATTTTCTTTCTTAAACTCAACTGCCTTATCAACAACATCCAGAGTTATTCTTAAAATTTCTGGATTTCTATCAACTTCGTCTGTTTTTAGTTCAAAATGTAAGTCGGAAGTCCAAACAACTTTAAGTGCCATATTACTCCGCTCCTTCTGTATCTTCGATTGCTTCCTCGACCAAATCATCGCTATCAATCTCGCCGACCATGATTGGTTGAATGATTTTTGGTTCCGCATCTATTAGGTCTGAAATGGTGGCGTACACCGCACCTGTTTCGATTGAGGTATATCGTGGAGCGGCTCTTTTATTTTCTCTAATAGTTTCGATGCTAATTCGATTGTGATTTAGTAGTAGTTCGTCCACGCCTTTAAATGGATCGATACCTTTGCTAAATAAAGTTTGAACCATTGCCTTTTGAAATGGTGCTACGTGCCGATTTTTAATCGCGTGCCATTCGGCCCTAATACCAACTTGCATTTCTATTTCTTTCTTAACTGTGCTGTGTACTTTCTTATTTAATTTTTTTGCTGTTCTGCCTCTAATTCGTTGTGTACACCAAAATTTTATAACCTCTTCGCCTAAGGTATAAGTAGGATTACCAAAAACTACGCCCTTCTTTGTTCGTGTTTGATTGATTAAGATCAGTGTCGCGCCGTATGTATCCAAATCACCAACGAACTTCTCAATTGATTGAGAAAATTTTAAGTTTTTTTGCATTGCCGCGTATCCTTTTGGGTCGGCCCCTTCCTCGTAGCCCTTCATTACATCGCGTGTTTGTAATGATGGAAAAGAATCCAATCCAATTAATATTGGCGCTGTCTTATCTTTTTTTCTAATTGATAAAATGTATTTTAACATTAGTGGAAATAAGTTTTCAATAATGCGCTCCTTTGTAATAGCAAAGGTGCCATTCATTGAGATTTTATTTGCTAGCGCAATATTTTTTGAAAATGCTCTTTCACCATCTTGTAGCAAAGCGTATCCGCCCATTGCTTGTACCGATGAGATTAATTCGTATAGTAAATAGCTTTTTCCCACCATGCTATCGCCTGAAACCTCTATAAACTTTCCACCTAAAATACCACCTGTAATAAAATTTAAAGCATGACTTTTAAATGGGATAATATATGGTACGTCTGATAAATCATTAGTATCTGACATGATCTCAAACTCGAAATCTTTTAAATCAGCTTCTAACGAATCAATAACGGCCTTAGAACGGTCTTGAGTCTTCATCGTCTGTGTCTTCTTTTTGATTGCTTCTGGTGCTTTGTTTTTTACCTTTACCATTTTCCTTCTCCTTCTCGTAATTAATAAAAAATTCTTTAACATTTTGATCTCTTTTTTCGTTTGTTAATTGAAATCCGCAATGATTTGAATCATTAGTTGCTCCTGCGTAAGCGAAATTTTGCATGGACATAAACGGCGAGCTAATAGTTTCAAACCGTCCAAGTTGTCCTTCGATTGCGGATAAATACAATTGATGTTTGGGTCTAGTAATGGCAACGTAGAATATTCTATGTTCCTCAAGTACGTCTTCCGCTCTATAAAATGGATACGTCTTATTAGAAATGCCGACTACGAACACATGCTCAAACTCTCGTCCCTTTGCTTTATGAATACTCATTAATTGAACTAAATCATCGCTCTCGTCATTATCTTTTAAATCCTTCGTGCGCATCTCCATGGCATCAATGAATTCTAAGAAATCTTCTAAATCGCTAAATTTCTCGGCCGTTGTTCTAATAGAGTCGAGATTCATAATTAAATCGCTATCTAATTCATTGTCTTGATTCTCTTTCTCTACGAATTTTTCATAACCCATGTCTTTTAAAATATAGTTTATTAAATCGCAAACCTTAGAGCCAGATTGATATCTGCTTTGACCTGTTGAGATATCTTTCAATAGTCTAGTTAAGCCGTTTATTGCGTATTCCGATAGCGGTGATCTATGGTCGTCAACTACGTCAGTGAGCGCGGAATAAAATGAACCACCCTGCGTATCCTTAACTTTTGAAATGTGCATGAATACATCATTACTTATGTAGCGTACTGGCTTATTTGCAATCCGTTGTAGCATTGTCTTATTCATTTTCTCTGGCCTTAAAAACAGAGCTAGGTAGGTTAAAATATCTTGAACTTCTTTTTTTCTATAGAAACTTGTTTCGATATATGTTTTATATTTAATATTTGCAAATACTAGCTCCAATTCAATTTGTTGTGATAGTGAGTGTGCTCTATAAATTACAGCAATCTCACTTGGATTTACGCCAGATTTTATCAGTGAGTTTATTTTATCCGCAATAGTAATTGCCTCTTCACCATCGCTTTTGCTTCTATAGTAAATGACTTGTTCACCAATCGGGTTATCTGTTACAGCTGGCGCACCGAGTAGCTCAGGATAATGAGTCATGAACTTGTTTGAGTTTTCAACAATCGCCTTAGTTGATCTATAGTTTTTTGGGAGATCAATAATCTTTGCATTGTAGTGTTTAATGAAGTTTGGAATATTGGAAACATTGGCCCCTGCAAAAGCAAATATAGATTGTCTTCTGTCTCCAATGATTGTTACGTTTCTTGATTGCGCCAATTCATAAATAATTTTAAAGTTTAATGTTGACGTATCTTGTGCCTCGTCCACAAGTAAATGTTCTATTTTTGAAGTGTAGTCGTTTTTAAAAATTTCGTATGCAGGTAGTGTCATTACTTTATACGCACCTAATAAAATATCAGCAAAATCTATTTTATTAAATTTAAGACAGGCCTTATTATACTCTTCCCAAGTAGCCGCAACACAACACACGTATGGGTAACGACTTGGTTCACCAGCTTTTTGAACTTGCGTATCAAACTGTATTTCTTTTTTATACTGCGCTAAATCGTTTCCCATTACTTTTTGAAAACCGATATCCTTTAAATGTGTAACAACCGCTTTATTACTCAAGCCAATTTTTTTAGCATGTAACAGAAGTGGCATCATATAGAAAATAGGATTAGATAAAATAGATGGCATTGAATAATAAGGGTCGATACTTAATCGACCACCTTTAAAAATTTTATAAGCTAAAGAATGAATAGTGCTAATTCTTAACTTTTCGGTGACTTCTTTGCCTATTATTTTAGTTAGTCTGTCTTTGATTTCCTCTGCCGCCTTTTTAGTTAATGTACACGCAACTATTCTGCTTGGTTTAATATTTTTTTCTTTTAGTAGATATAGAATTTTTGTAACGAGTGTTTTTGTTTTGCCAACACCCGCAGAGGATAATACGGCCAGCGGTCCGTCGTTATATAGGACAACAGCTTTTTGATGTTCGTTTAATTCTTTTAGATATTCCATTTCAATTTCCAATTAGGCCCGACAAGAGTTAACTCATCGGGCGATTATAGTTTACTTACGTCTTAGCGCGGTTGCTTGCTTAGTTAAAAATTTACCTTTAACTGGTACTTTTTTAACGTTCTCTTCTTCTAAATCTTCTTCTTCTAAATCTTCTTCACCTAACTCTTCCTCAAACTCTTCTTCTTCCACAACTTTAACAGCCGTTTTCTTAGTTAAAACTTTACCTTTAACTGGTGCTTTTTTAACTTCCTCTTCCTCAAACTCTTCTTCCAAATCTTCCTCTAACTCTTCTTCTTCCACAACTTTAACGGTTGTTTTCTTAGTTAAAACTTTACCTTTAACTGGTACTTTTTTAACTTCGATTTGCTCAATATCCTCATCTAGTTCTTCATCTAACGCTTGTTCTTCTTCTTCTAGAACCTCTTCCTCAATTGTTTCATCATCAATTGAATCAGCTGTTAATTCAGACACATCAATTTTATATTTATCTCTTGCAACCTTTGATAAATATTCTTTGATTTCTAAAAGTTTCGCATCGTCACATCTAACTTGTAGGCCAGATAACGGCTTCAGTTTTGAGGCCAAAGATTCCATTTCTTCATCGGATAAATCCAAGCTCGCAGTTTCAGAAAGAAACTTAGCTGTATAACGCACGCTAATTCCAGACGCGCCATTTGATTTAACCTGAAGAATCCGTCCATCAGCGAAGTCACAGATACTTGTTAAATCTTCACCAACATCAACAAGTTCGTCGATAATTGTTTGCTCAACTGTTCCAGAAAGAGCATAGACTTGTGGGCCAACGTCCAGGTTATCTAAATCTAGAACATTAATGTTCATTTTTTTAGTCGGCAACCACTCTTTGTAAAACGTTTTTAATCCCTCATCTTTACTTTTTGAATACTTCTCTCTAATTTTCCATCCGATTTCTGCAATATGATTGGTGTTATTAAATACTTCTGGTGCGCCTGTTCTAAACTTTAATTGCTTACCCGAACCAAAAATTAAGTATTCATTTGTTACAAAAAATACTGCCTCTTTAACATCCACGGGTGGAAGAACTAATAAGCGTGCCTTAAGTTTTCCCTTCATGGAAAATTTAGCAAATCCCGCTTTCTCATTTTGTTTTTTAAGCATTTCTGTTGATGCTTTTGACTTTAATACGAACGTTGGTTTACTCATGATCCCTCCTTACAGGTGTTATTTGAGTGTTGATAGTTTTTGTTTCTTGTCTGATATTATTTGCTAAAGTAATTAGCATGTCTGTTTTAACGTGCAAAGCATCTAGCTTTATTTTTGAGAAACTAAGAACGATTTTTAATTGATGTAGACTCTCTTTAAGTTCGATGACCTCCATATTTGTTTTAACTAAATCCCTAATGTATGTTTCGGACAAAGCACCTTTTACTTGCTTGTACTTCACGCGAAAATGATTAGATAGTTTTGCCTCAACTAGCTCCAACTGATTTGATGTTTTCTCAAACTCCATTTTAGCAGTGGTCACTTTCATACCAAATTGATAAATCAAAGTTGCTTGTTTAGATAGCTCATCGTTAATTTTTGTTTTGTTTATTTTAAGAAATTCGTTAAATTTTATTTTCATATTTCCATTTCCAATTCTAATTTCAATTCTTAATATTTAATAATAAAGTATCTAATCAATCAAGAAATATTTAGGAGTATTTCACCTTTTCCGAGTACCAACACGACGCGTAAAAATCATGGTCTATTTTCAATAATAATTCAGATTTTTTACCCTTATTTAAAATAGTCGGCATCACACTTTGAATAATGTCACCGATTCTTTTTACCTCGGATTTATGGCACTCACCAACAACACCGTCGTGAATGAACATTAACGCACGTGCTTGTATATTTTGTTGCTTAATACTATCCATAAGCCTGAGAATTGCAGGTTCAAATACTTCATGTGCGCCGCCTTGAACGGGCGTATTCATCGCTTGTCTGCCAATCTCTTCTTTAAGATTTTTTGAGATCCACACATTCTCTCCAAATTTTGAATTAAGAAAATCCGTGGCCATTCCAAATCGTCGCTTTCTGCCAGATGGTAGAGATATGAAGCCTTTAGTTAATGCCTCTTTTACTTTCTCATCCCTCCAATGTTTTAATTGTGGGTATAGCGAGAAGTACGCATCAATCATATCTTGCGCCTTATCAATTGTTATTTTAAATTCCTCCGCATATGACGAGGCCATTTTTCCATAATTTAAACCAAATCCGATCATCTTTGCTTGTGTTCTTAAATTGGTAAACTTGTATAAAATGTCTGGATCTAATTTGTCTTTAGATATTTTTCCTTTGCCAATACATTCTAAAAATTGTTCATACGACACTGACTTATCAATCGTCCCTAGTGTGTGACCTAAGTTAACTGCGTTAAAAGCATGAATGTCCGGTAGCGTCTTTAAATTTGAAATTAAATTCATATCCTCAGATAAGGCGGCAACAATATATTGTTCCAAGGCAACAAAATCTGCCTCAAACAAAACCCAATTGTTGTCGGTTGGTAAGATTACATTTCTTGAATTTGGAAGGCCCTTAACCGGACGTGGCCAAACTTGAAGGGAAGGCGAATTGCACGTATGTCTACTCGTTCTCGCTGTGTGTAGATTAAAATTGGCGTGAATCCTATTATCAAGATCAAGATATTTTACGAAACCACCTTTTCCGTTTTTACCATCTACATACGTCCCTTTAATTTTTGATAGCTTTTTAAAATTTAAAATTACTTGCGGTAACGCTGAATACTTTTTAAATTTTGTAAATTTTAATAAAGCTGTCTCATTTGTTGAGTATCCCGTCTTGTTCCTTTTAATTTTTAATTTTTCAAACGGGTAATGATTCTCAATCATATACGTTAAAATTTGTTTTGGAGAATTAGGATTGAAAGCATCAATTGATGTCAACTTGTCTAGTACAAGTTGTAATTCTTCAAACTTTTTTGTAATAATTTTTGATGTGTCCAAAAGTAGTTTTTTATCTATCTTTACCCCAACATATTCGGATTCCATAATATGTTTTAATATTGGCATTTTTTGCTTCATTAAATGCTCAGTCATTCCTTCTCTTTTTATTTCTTTGACTTGTTGTTCGAATAACCTGAAGGCCCCGCTACAATCGAAACCTAAATATTGCTCCATTAGTGGAGGCGGAATAAATTGATAAGTTCGACGTTTCTTAACATCCTTACTAACGTACTTCCATAGCTCAGTATCGTATGGGCCAAAATTAATATCTCTTCGTTCAAGGCAATAATTTAGTGAATGTGTTACGTTCTCATCAATTAATGAATCCGCAATTAGCGTATCCCATTTAAAATTTTTAATCGGCATTCCGTTGAATAACAAAAACTTTAAATCAAATTTTCCGTTATGAAATATGAAGGATAAGTTATCAAAACTATTTACTGTCTTGATCGCTGTGTGAATACTTTTATGATGCTGTTTGGTAAATTTGTTTATTTCGACTCCGCGACTTATCTCTTGCTTTGTCCATTTTTCACTGTGCGCCTTTTTATATTGTTCTAAAAACAATATATGAGTTAAATTTTTATTAAACGCAAAGCCCGCGTTTATTATCTTATGCCTAAAGAAATCAAACCCAGTAGTCTCTAAATCCGATGCACAGTACTTTTGCTCTCTTGCAATTTCAACGAATTCATTTAATGCGGTTAGAGTTAGAATGGTATTTACTTTAGGTGTCAATAGTGGAGGAATTTCGCCCGTGGCTAAATACGCTTTGGCCTTTCCAAAATGATGAATAATATCTCCTGACACCTCCCATTTTTTTAGTGAAGAGGAGAGTGAGAAAGTTGGCAATAATTTTGTTTCAAACTTTATTAGCCTAGTATTGCCGGCCGCCTCTACTTCGTAACTAAAATCAAAATCAATAAAGTGTCCGGCAAAATCGGCCAAGCTTTTTTTACCTGTCAACATTTGATGTGCAGTCTTTCCCATTGTTAAAATGAGTCTAGGCTTGTGCTCCATTACCTCAGATAATAAATACTCGCGGCACATTTCAATGTGTTGTCCCTTAACATCGGACGCTTGCTTTGGCGTACACTTAATCGCTGATGTAAAAAAAACCTCACTAAACTTAATTCCTACCTTATCTAAAAAATAGTTTAATTTCGCACCAGTATCACCCGATGCAACCATATCTCTAAGATTATCAAAATAAGTTGGGTAATCTTGAACGATCATTAATTTTGTACGTGATGAGTGCGCACCACGACCAAACAATAAAGTTGTCTTACATCCAGAGCTTAAACTACATTTTGTGCATCTTTTATCGTATTCCATTAATGCGCCAAGTTTTGTAAATCAATATTTTGCTTAAATGTCGATTCAGTTATTTGTGCCACAGAAAGCTTCTCACTGGTCAAGTTTTTAAAAATAAGCGTGGTGTTATGATTTATACTAATTCTTAACACCTGACCAACCATTGCTAGTTTTCGTGCACGATCAATTCTTTTTAAAATCTCTAAAATTTGCTCCTCGTTCGATTCAATTTCAAATACTAGTTCTGATTCTAAATTTGTATTTACCATATAATCCTATTTAAACCTGTTTACTTTTTTTGGTGTATCAAAAGATAGTTCACTGCCAGATGTTAATTCCACTTCTTGAACTTCTGATTCTTCCTTAACCTCAATGCCAAGAATATTCGCGACTTTTCTTAAATTGGATTGGTTATTTAGAAATTGATCGACTTCAAAGCGAATAAATATTTCACGCTCATTTAGTCTGTCTCTTACTATTGTTTCTAATTTTTTAATGGTTTCTGTGATATCTTCAATAGGATATAGTTTTGTTGTCATGGATTCATTCAAACAAACTTTTTTATCCAAATTATTAATTGTTTTGACTGTGACAGAGATACCAAATTTATGACTCTCGTACTCACCAATATTTACTGTTCGCTCCTCCCAATACGTTATAGTGTTTGGTTGGATGCCTTCATTTTTAGTTTCCATTTTTATTTCCCTTTAAAATCGTTTTTTAGTTTTATGCGCCTCGTACCGCTTTCTCTCTTTTGCATTCATTAGTTTTACAAATTCACCTCCTCTATCAATAAATAACGAACGTCTACCTAACATGGCCAACCAAGACTTACCACCTTCTACCCACCTTCCGGTAACTAAAAACTCAGTCCTGCCACTCATTGCGCCCTCTCGTATTCCCATCGCTTCTTCTTCTTCTGTTAAGTCGCCATCGTTTGCTTGTCTATGCATTAAAATAATTAAATCAGCATCTTGAAATATGGAGGCTGACCCTTTTAAATCTTCATTTCTAATCGGTTTATTCGTATTAGTTTTCCTTGGATGCGCAATCAAAATTAAAGTAATGTTTAAATTCTCGGCCAAAATTTTAAACGCTTGAGTTGCTTTATCAATTAACGTTTTTTCATCATCTCCACGGCAAAGAAAGTGAAGGTTATCAAAAACAAAAACTTTTAAATTATGTCTTTGGACCATTTCAGTAATTTTTTCAACAACTTTATCTAATTCCAAATCACCCATTTGTGGGTAATATGTAAAAATTAATTTGTTTTGTCTTCGCATTAAGTAATTCAATCGATCGAAATCTTCTGGTTCAACGGCATCAAAAGAATGATAACCTTGTAAATTCATACCAATCCACTTCTCAGCTAACCGTTCTTCGCGCATTTCGCACGAATACATACCGCTTGCAATACTGTAGGCCTTTGCCCAGTAGTCTAACAAATTCATTGCAAAAGTACTCTTTCCAGCTTTTGGTTTAGCGCATAAAACAACAAGATGGCCTTGCTTTAGTGCGCCAGTAACTCTTTGCAATCTTGGCCAAGGAAAAGATAGTCCTGACTCTTCAACCTCTTCACTATTAATTTTCTTACGCGCCAATGCAATTGATGTACTTAAATTATTTACACCATGAACTTGATATTGTGTGGCGTCTGATTTCAGTTTATTAAAATCACTTAGGGTGTATTTTTTAATAAAATCATTGGGATCTTTAACGTCTTCCGGTAACGTCATTACATAGCATCTTCCCATGCCAAGACGTTTAGCTAATTTTTCTGCGCCTTCCATTCCGGCCGTATCATTATCTAGTAATAAATAAATCTTTTTAAATCTTAGAAGTCTATCGTACCAAGCATCTTTAAATGACCCAGCACCGGCCGTTAATCCTATAACATTTTCAGCACCAAGTACCCAAACTGAGATTGTATCAATTTCGGATTCTGTAATAATAATTTCGTCGTAATCTAAATTAAAAATCGCACAATCGTTATATAAGACGGTGGCCCCGCCTTTTTCTCTTCTCCATTTGAATTTCTTTTCAACATTGGGATCGAGTGAACGATATTTTATGTTCACGCACTTACCATCTTTAATATGGGGAATCGCTAGATGCTCTCCACAATTTTTACCATTCAATATCGATGTTGCGCCCAATTTAAAATGTATAATGGCGGCTTTAGTTATATTTCTTTCTTGTGTTAAATACTTATACGTTTTGAACTTTGATGTACGTCTAATGTTTTTACAAAAAGGTAAATGAATATTTGGATTAATGGTGCATTTTTCTTCTTGCGCATCTCTGGCCAATTTCTCTGATGTTTTAATTGTTGATTTATTATTTAAAGCAAACACAAACGAACTTAGTTTTTTACCACCACTAGAGCAATTAAAACAATGCCAATGATTGTTCTCCTTACTTAAACCTAATCGCTCGCTAGTATCGGAACAAAGAAAACAATTCATTTGAAAATGTGTATCTGTTTCTCTGAACTTTACTTCAAACTTATTTAATAAATCTAAAACATTTACTTCTTCAGACATTTACTTCATTTCTCAGTTTACTTATGTAATCCGAAATCCTTTTATCCATTACTCGACCGCGCCTAAGTATCATAAAATCTCTACAATATACTGCTTGTTGCATGGTGGCCGTTTCGTCCTTTATGTTATTAAAGAATTTTATATATCTTTCGTTAGTAGTTAAAGTTAATTCTTTCTCTTCATCGGTAATAAACAAGCGTTTAAATTCTTTATTTTTGTTGATCTTCTCCAATTTTGTTTTATGCAAAAATGTTTGATAACTATGATATCGCTCAATGGCCAAGTTAGTGTGTAACGCACCTAATGGTGGAAATTGTTTTAAATATCCGAACCCATGGATTTGGGCCTGAATGTAGTGATTGAAATTTTTTTCCTTTAATTCATAGCAAATTTTTACTGCTTTTAAGAATGACGTAAACTCTTTTGATGCATGGTCTATTTTATATTTCACTTGTCTATTTTGGAATTCACTTTTTAATGTGTAAAAACACTTCATCATAAACTCACCGTCAATAACTAATTGCGACGGCAATTGATTGGTTAATACGTTTTTGAATTTATTAACAATTCTCTCAGCTAAACTTGGCGATAGAAAATCAATAATTAGGTCGCCTAAGATTTTATTATCAATCAATATAAAATCTTCAAAGCAATATCTAATAAGTGTTTTATTGCCTTTTACTTTAAAGTCAATGCTATCTCTTATATCTGCAATTTTCATTTCTTATTCCATTTTAAAAATGGGCACTACTTTTTACATAGTGCCCTCTTTGAGATTGAATCAGGAGGCGACCCTAATCAACCTCGAAGTTAATTTCTTCTTCTTCAAGATCCAAATCATCAACGTCTAAATCAATATCATCAATTGAATCCAAGTCTAAATCGGTATCGGAGTTATCCTCTTCAGCAATTTCAACTTTTTTGACCTTCTTTTCTTTACTTACTTTTTGAACCTTCTTTTTGAACTTCTTATCATTACTAACTTCTTCAAAAACTTCTTCGACCTCAACGGCTGATTCATCACTGCTTGCATTGATTAAATCATCAACTGCTTCATTAACAAGCTTGCGCATTTCATTAATATTTTTTGACTTATTTAAAATAGTTTTCTTTAGGCCCCATTTAGCAATAACAGCGTTTAAATCCTTAACTTCCATTTGATTGATTTCATTTTCCGATGGCAATTCTGTTTCATCAGATTCAGGTGCATCTTCAATTTCTTCAACAATTTTTGCCTTGGCCTTTAAAGGTAGTTGAGCGTCTGCTTTTATTTTCTTGATGGCCATGGGTGCCTCGTTTACTTTTTCTACTTGATTCAAATTAACCAAATCTTTTAAACAAACATTACATTTTACATATTCTAATAATGTGGGTGAACCACAATGAGGACATGTAATATGAAGGTCTTTTCCGGCCGATGATAAAAACGCTGTTTTAATTTTGTCATGCGTATCAACAATCTTAACAATATCAGATGCTACTATCGTTAGTGCCTCTAACAAATTTTTACCTTTCAGATTCTTTGTTCTTGTGGTGATAAACTCCACTACTAAATCATTCATGCTTTCTCCTTATAATTATGGCGTCAGTATTTTTAATCCAAACAACGCTGTTAGTGTATTTTTCTTTTATGTTATTCATTGCTTTGCGACTAATTGAATCCTTATCGACAATCACATCAATTGTAGGGATTGCTTTTTTTCTTCCGTATAGTTCGATTAACTTATCGTCAAAAGTGCGCTCGACTCTACCTTTTTGTTGATTAAATCTTTCTAGGTTATTGCCAGAGGCCGTTGTAATGATTAAGTGTTCTAATGAACGTAAATTTAAACCAACCTCTGCTTTTTGTGTTCCAATAATATAATCTAATTTTTTTGCGTAAGATAATTTTAAAATGCGGTCATACGCGCCATCATGATCATAATTAAGTAAAATTTCCTTAACTGAATCCGCCATTTGAGTCTCATCGGTCAATTTGGACCCAATTGCACCGACTAGCATATCGCCTCTAAACTTCGATAACATTTTAAACAAAATCCCAGCGTGCTCCTTTCTCTCAACTAAAATTAAAACGAGCTTACCTTCTCTAATTTTACGAATGGCCCTTTTGCATATTAGAATATTTCTTTGATTATTTCGTGCCATTCTAGTTAAGTATGCCGCGTGTTGATTATCTTCATCATACGTTTTATCAAAGTAGTCTGATTTAACTAATTGAATAGTTGATAGAATTTTTGAATCGGACGCCTTTTCCTCAATTTTTACTCTTATTGGCCCAAACGCGTCAAAAGTTAAACACTCTTTACCGTCTTTACGTTTTACTTCTGCAGTGGCCGTGAATCTGTAACGCGCTCTGAATTGATTGACTACTTGTTGAATACCTTCGATCGGTGTCTTTTGCGATTCATCAAAGAACACGAATCCAACTTTTTCAACGAAAATATCTCTATGCTTCTTATTCATTAATGAATGGTATAAACAAACATTAATTACGCCCAGTTTTGGTTTTTTAAATATTCCGCCAACACCACCAATCTTTTTATAATCAAAATTAAATAATAGTGGATTGACTGCTTCATTAATCCATTGTTCTTGCAAAAAGGTAGTATGAACTATGATCATCATTGGTTGCCCTATATCAGCGCCCAATTCAAGGCCTACAAGCGTTTTACCAAACGCGGTTGAACCAATGCCAATGCCGCCTGTCCATTTCAGCATTTCTCTTATAAAGACTTGTTGATCGTCTCTTCTGACTGTTTTTGATTGATTGTAGGCTATTGTTGGTAAAACCAGTGTTCTATCAACAACGTTGGTCTTTATGTTAAATAACTTAAAAATTCCAAGCATTCCGTCAATTGCACCGCGACTAATTCTTAAATTATTATCCTCGTCAATTTCATGCGTACGAAGATGCTTTTGAATACCAAAATTGGAATAACCCCATTTCTCATTTTCAACAAACTTAGGGTTTCTATAAGTGGTTTTGTTTTTGATTTTTTGAAGAATGATCTTGCCATCTCTTAATTCCAAAATATCAAAAACGTTTATAATAAGAGTTGCCTCAATTATAATTTTAATTTCGTTTTTCAAAGTCGCCTCTTTAAAAATTTTTAAAATAATAAACGCTAAATATTCAATCAATCAATCTTTATTTTTAAAATAAATCTTAAAATATATGATAGTTAATTATTTCGCTCAGTTATTAACTTTTTGAAATAATATGCGTTAAAGAGTTTCAAAAAGAACGCATATTATGGTTTAAGCAAAATGTGCGTTACAATAAATAATGCTTAAAGAATTCCTAACAATCGTCGTAATTTGTTCTTATCGTCCGGAATACGTTTGCGAAGAAATTTCTAAAAAAGATGAAACCGAATATAAAGATAATGATTTCGTCGAATCCGATGTCATTCAAACCAACTATTCTGAAAAACTAGACACCGACATTAAACTTCTTGATTTTAAAAAATACTAGAGAACTAAAACAGGTAATTTACCAAGAAAGGCTTTCAGCCTTAAAGCATTGTATTTAATAGCTTAACGCTATCAAATCACATACTTTTTCTTGCAAAGAAAAGATATGTGGAATATTTTTAATATTCTA